>JACDJC010000146.1_pt1 | contig 93243 bp, 85 predicted proteins | sample 7454191 | NCBI WGS metagenome assembly JACDJC01 (sample SAMN14253291, study PRJNA609438) | sludge metagenome | isolation source: sludge after 25d culture with pyrite and EDTA | collected 2018-12-20 | reverse complement strand
GCCGCGGGGCGCGCAGCGCCCCTCGGCAGCGGGTGCCGATTCGCGAGGTAGAGCCGGGAAGCCCCGGCGAAGCCGGGGCCGAAGCCGTGCGCGCCGAAGGCCTCGGCGCTTGCAGCGGCGTCATCGCGCGGAGCGAACGCCCCGGGAAGCCCCGGCGAAGCCGGGGCCGAAGCCGTGCGCGCCGAAGGCCTCGGCGCTCGCAGCGGCGTCATCGCGCGGAGCGAACGCACAGAACGCGAACGCGACAAAACCCCTCGGTTACACTGCGCCTCAGCAGTCCTGTCACTCTCCGGAAGCCTCCCCATGACCCAAGCGCATTACGCCTCCCGGGGCGACGTCGCCGTTCTCACGATGGACAACCCGCCGGTCAACGGCCTGGGGTACGAGCTGCGCAGCGGCCTGGTCGAAGCGCTGCGCCGCGCGCAGGCCGATCCGGCCGTTCGCGCGATCGTCATCCACGGTGCCGGCAACGCATTCTCGGGCGGCGCGGACATCCGCGAATTCAACACGCCGAAGGCGCTCGCGGAGCCGACGCTGCACACCGTGATCCGCACGATCGAAGAGAGCACCAAGCCGGTGGTCGCCGCCGTTCACGCGGTGGCGATGGGCGGCGGGCTCGAACTGGCGCTCGCGTGCCATTTCCGCGTCGCTTCGCCCGGCGCGCTGATCGCGCTGCCCGAAGTCAAGCTGGGCATCCTGCCGGGTGCAGGAGGAACGCAGCGACTGCCGCGCGTCGTGCCGCTCGAGACGGCGGTGAACATGATCGTCTCGGGCGAGCCGGTGAAGTCGGAGAAATTCGCCGGCACCCGGCTCTTCGACGAGATCGTCAACGGCGACCTCGTCGAAGGTGCCGTCGCGTTCGCCGAGCGCACGCTCGCCGAGAACCGCGGCCTGCCGAAGGTGCGCGACCTGCGCGTCGAGCACGAAGACGCCGAGGCTTTCCTGCAGTTCTCGCGCAACACGGTGGCTGCGGTGGCGAAGAACTTCCCGGCGCCCGTGCGCTGCATCGACGCGATCGCCGGCGCCGTGAAGATGAGCTTCGAGGACGGCCTGGCGAACGAACGACGCCTGTTCCTGGAACTCGTGCAGACCCCCGAATCGCGCGCGCTGCGTCACGCCTTCTTCGGCGAGCGCGCGGCGAGCAAGATCCCCGACGTCCCGTCGTCGACGCCCAAGCGTGCGATCGAGCGCGCCGCGGTGATCGGCGCCGGCACGATGGGCGGCGGCATCGCGATGAACTTCGCCAACGCCGGCATTCCGGTGAAACTGCTCGAGGTCGCGCAGGAGGCGCTCGACAAAGGCGTCGCGACGATCCGCAGGAATTACGAGAACACCGCGAAGAAGGGCCGGATCAGGCCCGAGGACGTCGACAAGCGCATGGCGCTGATCGAGCCGACGCTGTCGTACGACGATATCCGGGATGCCGACATCGTCGTCGAGGCCGTGTTCGAGGACATGGCGGTCAAGGAGAAGGTGTTCCGCAGGCTCGACGAGGTGATGAAGCCGGGAGCGATCCTCGCCACCAACACCTCGACGCTCGACGTGAACCGGATCGCCTCGTTCACGAAGCGCCCGCAGGACGTGATCGGCACGCACTTCTTCTCGCCGGCGAACGTGATGAAGCTGCTCGAGATCGTGCGCGGCGAGAAAACGGGCAAGGACGTGCTCGCCACGACGATGCAGCTGGCGAAGAAGCTGCGCAAGACCGGTGTCGTCTCGGGTGTGTGCGACGGCTTCATCGGCAACCGGATGCTCGAGCAGTACCTGCGCCAGGCGCTGTACATGCTCGAGGAGGGCGCCACGCCGCAGCAGGTCGATGCGGCGATCGAGAAGTTCGGCTTCGCGATGGGTCCGTTCCGGATGAGCGACCTCGCCGGAAACGACGTCGGCTGGTACATCCGCAAGCGACGCTACGTCGAGCAGCCGAACCTCGAGTATCCGCGCATCGCCGACAAGCTGTGCGAGCTCGGCCGCTTCGGGCAGAAGACGGGCGCCGGCTGGTACCGCTACGTGCCGGGCAAGCGCGACGCGCTGCCCGATCCGCAGGTCGACGAACTGATCGCCGCGCACCGCACGTCGATCGGCGCGACGCCGCGCAAGCTCTCCGACGACGAGATCGTGCACCGGCTCGTCTTCGCGCTCGCGAACGAAGGCGCGAAGATCCTCGAGGAGGGAATCGCGCTGCGCGCCTCCGACATCGACATGATCTACCTCACCGGTTACGGCTTTCCGCTGTGGCGCGGCGGGCCGATGCTCTACGCCGACCAGTACGGGCTGTACAACGTCGTGAACCGGATGCACGACTTTGCCGCGAACGCGCGCGGCGACGCCGCCTTCTGGACGCCGGCACCGCTGCTCGGGCGTCTCGCTGCCGAAGGCACGGGATTCAACGGTTGAACGGAACGGGAAGGGGAACCATGCGTGAAGCAGTGATCGTTTCGACCGCACGCACCGGACTGGCGAAGTCCTGGCGCGGCGCGCTGAACATGACGCACGGCGCGACGATGGGCGGGCACGTGGTGCGTGCCGCGATCGAGCGCGCGGGCATCGAGCCGGGTGAAGTCGAGGACGTGCTGATGGGATGCGCCACGCCCGAAGGCGCCACCGGCTGGAACATCGCGCGGCAGGCGGCGATCGCCGCCGGCTGCCCGGTGACGGTCTCCGGCGTCACCGTCAACCGCTTCTGTTCGTCGGGACTGCAGACGATCGCGATGGCCGCGCAGCGCGTCATTGCCGGCGAGGGCGACGTCTTCGTCGCAGGCGGGCTCGAGTCGATCTCGTGCGTGCAGAACGAGTCGAACCGGCACATGTTCGTCGACAAGGGGCTGAAGAAGACGAAGCCCGAGCTGTACTGGCCGATGCTGCAGACGGCGGAGACGGTCGCCCGCCGCTACGGCATCGAGCGCGAATGCCAGGACGAATACGGCGCACGCAGCCAGCAGCGCGCGTGCGCGGCAGCCGAAGCGGGCAGGTTCGTCGACGAGATCGTTCCGATCACCGTGCGCATGGCGTTCGCCGACAAGGCAAGCGGACGGCTCGGGACGCGCGAAGTCACGCTCTCCGACGACGAGGGGCGCCGCCCGGGCACGACGATCGAGAACATCTCGCAGATCAGGCCGGCGCTGCCGGGCGGTTCGGTCGCCGCGGGCAACGCCAGCCAGTTCTCCGACGGCGCCGGCGCGTGCGTCGTGATGGACGCCTCGCTGGCCGAGCGGCGTGGTCTGAAGCCGCTCGGCTACTTCCGCGGCTTCGCGGTTGCGGGCTGCGAACCCGACGAGATGGGCATCGGCCCCGTCTACGCGGTGCCGAAGCTGCTCGAGCGCACCGGAAAGAAGGTCGACGACATCGACCTGTGGGAGCTGAACGAAGCCTTCGCCGTGCAGGTGCTGTACTGCCGGGACAAGCTCGGCATTCCCGACGAGCGCCTGAACGTCGACGGCGGCGCGATCGCCGTGGGGCACCCGTACGGAATGAGCGGGCAACGCCTGACCGGACATGCGCTGATCGAAGGTCGTCGGCGCGGTGCGCGCTGGGCGGTCGTCACGATGTGCATCGGCGGCGGCATGGGCGCGGCGGGCCTGTTCGAGATCGTCTGAAGGAAAGCGCGATGTCGTTACGCGAATCGATGAACCTCGCCGGTCGCAAGGCGATCGTCACCGGCGGCTCGCGCGGACTGGGTCTGCAGATCGCCGAGGCGCTCGGCGAGATGGGCGCCGAGATCGTGATCACCGCGCGAAAGCAGGGCGAGCTCGACGAAGCGGTCGCGCATCTGTCGAAGCAGGGCACACGCGCGCACGCCATCGCCAGCGACCTCGGCAAGCCCGAGTCGGTCGTCGCGTTCGCCGAGGCCGCGCTGAAGCGCCTCGGCCACTGCGACATCCTGGTGAACAACGCCGGCACGACCTGGGGCGCGGCGATGGTCGAGCATCCCCTCGAGGCGTGGCAGAAGCTGCTGAACCTGAACCTCACCGGCGTGTTCCTGCTCACGCAGCACATCGGCAAGCACTCGATGATCCCGCGCCGTTACGGACGCATCCTCATCGTCGCGTCGATCGCCGGGCTGCGCGGCAACGAGCCGGGAACGAACCACACGATCGCGTACAACACCACGAAAGGCGGACTGGTGAACTTCACGCGCGCGCTGGCCGGCGAATGGGGCGAGCACGGAATCACGGTGAACGCGCTTGCGCCGGGCTTCTTTCCGTCGAAGATGTCGCGTGCCACGCTCGCCGGGATCGAGGACCAGGTCAAGGCGCGCACGCCGCTGCATCGGCTGGGCGACGACGAAGACCTGAAGGGCGCCGCGGTGCTGTTCTGCTCCGACGCGGGCAAGCACATCACCGGGCAGATCCTCGCGGTCGACGGCGGCGTCACCGCCGTCTGAAGAGTCGCGCCCGCACGATCGGCCAGCCGGCCGGCCGCACGGCGCGACGACGACACAGGAGGGACCCCGGATGGCTGAAACGAATCGCCGCATCGTCCTGGCGCGCCGGCCGAAAGGCGCGGCTTCGCCGGACGATTTCCGGCTCGAGGAAGCGCCGCTGCCGGCGATCGCCGACGGCCAGGTGCTGGTGCGCAACCGCTTCCTGTCGCTCGACCCCTACATGCGCGGGCGCATGGACGACGCGAAGTCCTACGCCGCGCCGCAACCGCTCGGCGAAACGATGGTCGGCGGCACGGCGGGCGAAGTGGTCGAGAGTCGCAACCCACGCTTCGCGGTCGGCGACGCCGTCGTCGGCATGCTCGGCTGGCAGCTCTACGGCATCAGCGACGGCACCGGGCTGACGAAGGTCGACACGTCGCGGATCGCGCTGTCGGCGTACCTGGGCACGGTCGGCATGCCCGGCGTCACCGCCTGGTACGGTCTGAACCGGATCATCGCGCCGAAGGCCGGTGAGACGATCGTCGTGTCGGCGGCCAGCGGCGCGGTCGGTTCGGTGGTCGGGCAACTGGCCAAGGCGGCCGGATGCCGTGCCGTCGGCATTGCCGGCGGTCCGAAGAAATGCGCGATCGTCACCGACGAATACGGTCTCGATGCCTGCATCGACTACAAGGCGGGACGGCTCTACGAAGACCTGCGTGCGGCCACGCCCGACGGGGTCGACGGGTTGTTCGAGAACGTCGGCGGCGCGCCGCTCGATGCCACGCTGCGACGGATGAACCGCTTCGGACGCGTCGCCGTCTGCGGACTGATCTCGAGCTACAGCGGCCAGCCGATGCCGGTGACGCAGTTCGGCTCGATTCTCGTCAACCGGTTGCGCGTCGAGGGCTTCATCGTCTCCGAGCACCTGGACGCGTGGCCGGCGGCGCTGGCCGAACTCGCGCAGCGCGTCGCCGACGGGAGCCTGCGCTATCGCGAGACGATCGCGCGCGGCCTGGAGAGTGCTCCCGAAGCATTCGTCGGTCTGCTCGCCGGACGCAACGTCGGCAAGCAGCTGGTCGCGCTCGACTGAACCGTGCGAGCGGAGGTGCGTCGATGCAATCGTTCGACGGCAAGGTAGCGGTCGTCACCGGCGCAGCGAGCGGCTTCGGCCGCGAGTTCGCGCGCCTGGGCGCCTCGCTCGGGATGCGGCTGGCGCTCGCCGACGTCGAGCCGCAGGCGCTCGCGCGCATCGTCGACGAGCTGCGCGAAGCAGGCGCCGACGTATTCGGCGAGACGGCCGACGTACGCCGCGGCGACGAGGTCGAGCGCCTGGCCGAGCGCACGATCGCGCGTTTGGGCGCGGCGCACCTGCTCTTCAACAATGCCGGCGTGGCGACCGGCGGGTTGCTGTGGGAAGCCGGCGAGTGCGACTGGCAGTGGGTGCTCGGCGTGAACCTGTGGGGCACGATCCACGGAATTCGCAGCTTCGTTCCGCGCATGCTCGCGCAGGGCGACGACTGCCACGTCGTCAACACGGCGTCGGTGGCGGGGCTGCTCGCCCCGCAGGGCATGGGCGTCTACAACGTGTCCAAGCACGCCGTCGTCGCGTTGAGCGAGACGCTGTACCAGGATCTGCGACAGGTCGACGCCGCGATCGGCGTCACCGTTCTCTGCCCGGCATTCGTGCCCACGGCCATCGCGCACGCCGAGCGCAACCGGCCCGCCGACCTGCGCGACGCCGCCACGCCGACCGAGTCGATGCGCGCATCGCAGCGCGCCATCGAGAAGGCCGTCGCATCGGGGCGGATCAGCGCCGTACAGGTCGCACAGATGACCTTCGATGCGGTCCGCGAGAACCGCTTCTACCTGATCACGCATCCGAACATCCTGCCGTCGGTGCAACTGCGCATGCACGACGTGCTGACGCAACGCAACCCGAGCGATCCCTACACCTACAAGCCCGAGCTCACCCGGCGCAAGGGCTGAGCGGGATCGCGATGGGCACCGACGCAGACGCGACACGAACCGACGGTCAGCCGATGGGCCGGGCGCACGCGACGAGCGGCATCCGCGACGGACAATACGCGCAGCTCGGCACGACCGCGCGGCCGCTGCGATGGCACTACGCGTCGTGCGGCGACGAGCGCGCCCCGCTGCTGTTGCTGTTGCACGGCTTTCCCGAAGGGTGGTTCGCCTGGCGCGAACTCATGCCGGCCTTCGCCCGACGCTTCCACGTCGTCGCCCCCGACCTGCGAGGCTACGGCCGCTCGGACAAGCCGCAGGGGATCGAAGCGTATCGCGTGCGCGAGCTGGTCGCCGACCTGGACCGGCTCGTCGACGCGTTGGGCCACGAGCGCTGCGCACTCGTCGGTCACGATTGGGGCGGGGTGCTCGCCTGGGCCTTCGCGCTCGCGCATCCCGGAAGGATCGAGCGGCTGGTCGTGCTGAACGCGCCGCATCCGGTGCCGTTCGCGCGCGCGCTGGCGAGCGACGTCCGCCAGCAGGCGGCCAGCGCCTACATGAACTGGTTGCGCCGCCCCGGGTCCGAGGACGTGCTCGCGCGCGACGACTTCGCGCGGCTCGACGCGATGCTCGCCTCGATGGGCGGCGCCGACTGGCTGGACGCCCGAAGCCGCGCCGAATACCACGCGGCGTGGCGAACGCCGGGCGCGCTCGCCGCCGCGGTGAACTACTACCGCGCCTCGCCGCTGCACCCGCCGGGCGATGCGGACGACATCGACGCGCGGCCGGCGCCCGAGCTCGACCCGGCGCACTTCATCGTGAACGTTCCGACGCTCGTCCTCTGGGGCGAGCGCGACCGCGCGCTGCTGCCGTCGCTGCTCGAAGGGCTCGACCGGCTGGTGCCGCAACTGCGCGTCGTGCGGCTGCGCGAAGCGACGCACTGGCTCGTTCACGAAGCGCCGGAAGACGTCGGGCGCGAGATCGCCGCGTTCGTCGACGGCCTCGCCGACGCGATCGTGCTGCGGCTGGGCGACTGGAAGCAACTGGGCGCCGACGCGCTGCCGCTGCGCCGCGAGGTCTTCGTCGACGAGCAGGGGGTGCCGGCCGCGATCGAAGCCGACGGGCGCGATGCCGACGCGCTGCACTGCGTGGCGTATCGCGCCGGGCGCGCGCTCGCCACCGGTCGGCTGCTGCCGCAGGCGAAGATCGGGCGCATGGCGGTTCGCGCCGACGCCCGCGGACAGGGCATCGGCCTGCGCGTGCTCGATGCGCTCGTCGCGCGTGCGCAGGCGCGCGGCGACGCCGCCGTCGAATTGAGCGCGCAACGCACCGCCCTCGGGTTCTATCGCCGCCGCGGCTTTTGCGCGATCGGCGAGCCGTACGTCGAGGCCGGCATCGAGCACGTGCGGATGCGCCGGGCGCTCGGCCCGGCGTAGCTTAGCGCCGCGTGCCGCTGGCGCGCCTGCCGAGCGCTTCGACCGTCGCGGGCACGAGCCGGAAGCGCACGCGCCGCTCGCCGGCGCCGCGCACAAGCGCGCCGTCGGGCTCCCAGCTGCGTTCGACGAACACGACGCGTCCGTCGCGCCGCACGGCAACGATCGTCGACGCACGCGTGCCGAAGCCCAGCTCCGGGGCGAAGATCATTGCCGGCGCGAGCATTCGTTCACGCTGCGTTCCGATTCCGGTGTCGGGCAGCATCGCGTCGTCGGGAACCGATCGATCGGCGAGCGCATCGAACAGCATCGGTCCGAGCTGGCGCGGCGGCCCGTCGAGTCCGAGCAGCAGCCGCTCGCGCAGACGCAGCACTTTGGGCCAGGCCGCGTCCAGGCGACCGTTCGACCACGCGTGCACGCCGCGGCCGGGCGCGACGATGCGCCGCGGATCGCGATTCGACACGAAGAGCGCCGGTTGCTCGGCAGCGAGGTCGACGAGCAGCAGGTTGAAACCCGCGTACTCGTCGGCGTTGCCGAGGATGCGCTCGGCATAATCGCGCGCCGGCTCGGCGCCCTCGACGAAGCCGGCGACGAGCGCGCCGCGCGAGCGCGCGCCGCTCACCGGGTCGGGCTCGCGCACGTTGGTGACCGCGGCGAAGCGCCCGCGCCGGTCGATCGCGAGCCAGCTGCCGCCGGCACGCAGATCGCGACCGCCGAATACGGTGTGTCCGTCGTCCCACCAGGCGGCCGGTGCGGTTTCGCGCGCGTAGTATTCGTCGCGGTTCGCGGCGACGACGAATGCGAGGGGATCGTGCGCGTCGAGCGCGAAGGCGATCAGGCACATGGCGGCGCATCGGCCGCAGCGGCCCAGCGGAACACCTCGACGATGCGCCCCGACTGCGCGAGCGCGGCGAAGCCGAGCGAGGCCGCCTGCGCCTCGAGCGCCTGGACGAAGGCGCTTTCCCGCTCTTCGTGCAGCGGCTCCCACGATTCGAGCCAGGTGCGTCGATGCTTCTCGGGTTCGTCACGCCAGCCGAAGCGCGCGCGCACGCCGAACCGCGGCTCGACGCGTGCCGCAAGTGCGCGCAGCGCCTGCAGGCATTCTTCGTTGCGCGCCGGATCGGCGCGGAACCAGACGAGGACGACGACCTGGTTCATTCGGCGGGCAGCGGGTAGGGCAGCGCCAGCGGCCGCAGCGCCTGTCCGTCGACCGCGAGTTCGCCCCGCTGCACGGCGGCGACCTGCGCCTCGTAGAGCACGTCGATCGCGTGATCGGGCGAAGGCGCCGCGACGACGACCTTGCCGACCGGTTGTCCGGCGGCGTCGACGACGTCGCTGCCGGGCGCCGGTTGCCGCGCGTCGTCCTGCACTGCGATGCGTGCGACGAACGCGCGGCGCTTCGTCTTGCCCAGGTAGTGGCTGCGCGCGACGACCTCCTGGCCGGGATAGCAGCCTTTGGTGAAGCTCACCGCGCCGATCGCGTCGGCCTCGAGGTTCAGCATCTGCGGCACGAACTGCTCGCTCGTGGCCGTGACGATCGACGCGATGCCGCTGCGCACGTCGGTCCAGCGCCACGCGCTGCTGTCGATCGGCGTGAGCGTTGCGCGCAACTCGTTCCAGGCGCTTTCGACCGAAGCCAGCGGGGCGACGAGCAGCCAGCGCGGCACTTCGTCGCTCGCCTCGTCCAGTGCGTGCGCTGGCAGCGCAGGCAGGCCGATCGCGGTGAGCGCGGATGCAGCCGCCGCAACGCGCATCGGCGCCGGCGCCGGCACCTGCAGTCGCGCCAGCGCCGCCGCGCCTGCCGTGCCGATCAACCCGAGCACGACGAACGCGTCGCTCTCGTTCGAGATGCGCACTTTCGCGCGCAGCACGAACATCGTCAGTCGCTTGCGGATCGGCTCGGCGACGCTGTCGGGCAGCAGCAGGCGGATCGATGCGTCGTCGCGCCACGCAAGCATCGTCGCGAGAAGCCGGCCCTTGGGTGAACAATAACCGTGCCAGCGCGCCGCATCGGGCGGATGCTGCAGCACGTCGTTGGTCGTCTGCGAATGCAGGAAGCGGTCCGCGTCGTCGCCGGCCACACGCAGCACCGACTGGCCCGGCAGCCAGGCGAGGGCGCCGCCGGCCAAGACTGCGCCGGTGGCGGGCGCGGCGGACTCGACGTACGACTGGGCACCGTAGTCATCGTCGCGCAGGCCAACGCCGCAACGCCATGCGGCGGCACGCACGGCACCCAGGTCGGGAGGGGCCGCGACGGCATTCGGAACCGGGGGAAGGCGCGCGGAAGTCATCGGTCAGGCTGCGGAATCGACCGATTATCATAGGGATCCCACCTGCCGTTGTCGAACCGCAAGCACCGTGTCGAAGGGCCGTTCCGTCGCGCTCCTCCTGTTCTCGTTGTCGATCGCCGTCGCCGCGGCACTGGCGTGGGGATGGCATCGCTTCAACGTCGAGCCGGTCGCATTCCGCGATTCGCCGATCCGCTTCACGCTGCCGAGCGGGGCGAACGTGCGCGGCGTCGCGCAGGCGCTGCGCGCCCAGGGGGTCGACGTCGGTTCGACCGAACTGTGGCTGTGGTACAAGCTGCGCGGCCACGACGGCAAGCTCAAGGCCGGAACCTACGAGCTCGCGGCGCCGATGACGATCGACGCGCTGCTCGGCAAGTTCGTTCGCGGCGACGTCCTGTTGACGTCGATCCGCTTCATCGAGGGCTGGACGTTTCGGCAGATGCGCGAGGCGGTGGACGCGAACCCGGATCTGGCGCACGACACCCGCGGGCTCGACGCGGCCGAACTGATGCGCCGGATCGGCGCGCCCGGCAATCGTCCCGAAGGCCTGTTCTTCCCCGATACCTATCGCTTCACGCCCGGGGCGAGCGACGTCGAGATCTATCGACGCGCGTACCAGGCGCTGCAGCAGGCGCTGAACGCAGCCTGGGAACAACGCGAGCCGGGGCTGCCGTATCGCACGCCGTACGACGCGCTCGTCCTCGCGTCGATCGTCGAGAAGGAGACGGGGCTGGCCGAGGAGCGTGACAAGATCGCCGCCGTTTTCGTCAACCGGCTGCGCCGCGGAATGCTGCTGCAAAGCGATCCGACGACGATCTACGGCATGGGCGAGCGCTTCGACGGCAATCTGCGCAAGCGCGACCTGCAGGCCGATACCGACTACAACACCTACACGCGCACCGGCCTGCCACCGACGCCGATCGCGCTGGCGAGCCGGGCTTCGATCGAGGCCGCACTGCACCCTGCGGACACCCGTGCGCTGTATTTCGTATCGCGCGGCGACGGCAGCAGCGAGTTCTCGTCGGACCTCGCCAGCCACAACCGCGCGGTGTCGCGCTACCAGAGGGGCGGGCGGTGACGGGGCGCTTCATCACGTTCGAAGGCATCGACGGTGCGGGAAAGAGCACGCACGTGGCGCACTGCATCGACTGGCTGCGCGCGCGGGGCCGCGACGTCCTCGCCACGCGCGAGCCCGGCGGCACCGAGCTCGCCGAGGCGTTGCGCGAGCTCGTGCTGCACCGGCCGATGTCGCTGGAAACCGAGCTGATGCTCGTCTTCGCCGCGCGACGCGACCACCTCGAGCGGCAGATCGTGCCTGCGCTCGAGTGCGGCCGATGGGTCGTCTGCGATCGCTTCACCGACTCCACCTGGGCCTACCAGGGCGCCGGTCGCGGCGCGGCCGGCGAACGGATCGCGTGGCTCGAATCGTGGGTGCACGGCGAGGTGCAACCGTCGCGCACCTACTGGTTCGACGTCGAGCCGGAACTCGCCGCGCAGCGTCGCGCGCACTCGCGCGCGGCCGACCGCTTCGAGCGTGAAGACGTCGAATTTTTCGCCCGCGTTCGCGAAGGCTATCGGCAGCGCGCCGCCGCGGACCCCGCCCGCATCGTCCGGATCGACGGAAGCGGGAGCGTCGACCAAGTTCGTTCGATACTCGAAGAAGACCTCGCAAGTATTTGTTGAACATGATCTATCCCTGGCTCGAATCTGCCTGGAAAGCGTTGCTCGCGCAGCGCGACCGCCCCCATCACGCGCTGCTCGTGCATGGGCCGGCCGGCATCGGCAAATCGGGTTTCGCCGCCGAGCTCACGCGTGCGTGGCTGTGCGAGTCGCCGGCACCCGACGGGCGGGCCTGCGGGCACTGCGCGGCCTGCGGATGGATCGCCAGCGACAACCATCCCGATCTTCGCGTGCTGGCGCCGGCCGCCGAGGACGCTGACGCCGAAACGGCGGCCCGCCCCGCCCGCGCTTCGGCCGCCTCGGCCTTCATCCGCATCGACCAGGTGCGCGCGCTCGAGCGCTTCGTCGGCGTCGGCGGGCACCGTGGCGGCTGCAAGGTGATCCGCGTCGATCCTGCCGATGCGATGAACGTCGCCGCCGCCAACGCGCTGCTCAAGACGCTCGAGGAACCGACGGCGCGCACCCGTTTCCTGCTCGTCACGCATCGACCCGACGCGCTGCCGGCGACGATCCGCTCGCGCTGCCAGGCGGTGCCCCTGTCGCTGCCGCGGCCCGAGGTCGCGGTCGACTGGGTCGTCGCGCAGACGGGTGCCGAGCGCAGCCAGGCTTTGCAGTGGCTGGCCGCTGCGGGCGGCGCGCCGCTGCGCGCGTGCCGATTCGCCGATCCCGCGACAGCGTCCACTCATCGGCTGCTCGTGGAGACCTTCTCGTCGCTTCCCGAAACTGCGGTAGTGCAAGCCGCCGACGCGCTGACCGGCATCGAGCCGTCGCTCTGGGTCCGGACGCTGCAGTCGTGGATCGCCGATCTGCAGCGCTGCTGCGCCGGTGCCGAGCCGCGGTTCTTTCCCGATCGCGCCGAGCGGCTGCACGCGCTGTCGCAGGCGACGTCGCTGCACGCGCTGGACCGTCTCGCATCCGGTATTGCGACGCTGGCGCGAGCCGTCGATCACCCGCTCAACCCGCGGCTGATGATCGAGGACGCGCTGCTTCGCGTCCGCGCGGCGTGGGCGGGGTAGGGCCACCAAAGGGGGAGACGAATGAGCGCAGCCGAAGGAGGGACCGTCCGTGCCTCGCTGCTCGCGGATGCGGCTCCGGAACTCGACCCTTCGACCGATTCGGCCGGCACCGGCGCTTTCGCGGTGCCCGACACCGGCGCGCTGCTCCTCGACGGGCTGGAGACCGGCGTACGATTGGCGCCGGCGACCTCGCCGGGACCGTTGACCGCGCCGGGCCCGGCCACCGCAGCCGGGCCGACGCTTGCGCGCGCGCCGGCGACGGGAGTCGGTACCGTCGCCACCGGCCTGCGAGTCGCCAGCGGCGCGCCGTCGTCGCTGTCCGGCGCGGCGCCGCGGGGCGGCGCGCGGCCGGGAGTGGTGCAACTGGCGATTCGCGAGAAGGCGGCGCTCTACGCCGCCTACATGCCGTTTCTCGACGGCGGCGGCCTGTTCGTGCCGACGACGCGCTCGGTGCGCCTGGGCGACGAGCTGTACCTGATCCTCTCGCTGATGGACGATCCGAACAAGCTCTCGGTGACCGGCAAGGTCGTCTGGATCACGCCGGGCGGCACGCCGCAGCGGCAGCAAGGACTCGGCGTGCAATTCGCGAAGGACGACGCCGGCGCGCGCGCGCGCAGCCGCATCGAGGACCTGCTCGGCGGAACGCTGAAGGCGAACCGCCCCACGCACACGATCTGAACGCGGCGCGGCCGATACAATGACGACGGGCGTGCGCGATCGGCGCGCGCCGTCTCGAAGTTCCGCGGGCGCGATGCGCGCCGCCGCCGATGCTCGTCGACTCGCACTGCCATCTCGATTTCCCCGAACTGGGCGAACGCCTGGACGAACTGCTCGCCTCGATGCACGCGAACGGCGTGGAGCACGCGCTGTGCGTCTGCGTCGCGCTCGACCGCTTCGATCGGGTGCTGCAGATCGCGCGCAGCGATGCGCGCCTGAGCGCATCGGTCGGCGTGCACCCCGACTCGCCCGATGCGATCGAGCCCGACGTCGAATCGCTGGTGCGGCTGGCCGCCGATCCGAAGGTCGTCGCAATCGGTGAAACGGGGCTCGACTACTATCGCACCGAAGGCGACACCGAGTGGCAGCGCGAGCGCTTCCGCGTGCACATCCGGGCGGCGCGCCTGAGCGGCAAGCCGCTGATCGTGCACACGCGCGCGGCCGCCGCCGACACCATCCGGTTGCTGCGCGAGGAGCGCGCCGACGAAGCGGGCGGCGTGCTGCACTGCTTCACCGAAGACTGGCAGACGGCCCGCGCCGGACTCGACCTCGGCTTTTACGTCTCGTTCTCCGGAATCGTCACCTTCCGCAACGCGCAGCCGCTGCGCGAGGTGGTGGCGCGCGTCCCCGACGACCGCCTCCTGGTGGAGACCGACTCGCCGTATCTCGCGCCGGTGCCCAAGCGCGGCAAGACGAACGAGCCGGCGTGGGTGCTGCACGTCGCCGAGTGCCTGGCGCAGCTGCGCGGCCGCAGCCTCGAAGAGATCGCCGCACTCACCACGGCGAATTTCTTCCGCCTGTTCCGCGACGCGCGACGAGGCGCCGATGCGCCCGCCTGAGCGAAGGGCGAGAGCGGCGCTGCTGGGCGTTGCGCTCGCGATTGCAGCAAGCCAGGCCGGCGACGACGCCCGCGCGCAACCGGTGTCGCGGGGCACTCCGGGCGCTGCCGCACCGGCCGCGCGCAACGCGACGACGACGGCGACCGACGCGTTCTGGGAGGCGATCGCACGCGACGACGTCGAGCGGGTGCGAACGCTGCTGCTGCGCGGCGCCGACACGAACGCGGTGCACCCGCAATTCGGCCCCGCGATCGTCGTCGCCGCACGCGAACGCGCGTGGAACGTCCTGCGCGAACTCGCCGGCATCGTCGGCACCCGCGTGGATGCGCCGAATGCGCGCGGCGAGACGGCCGCGATGCTCGCCGCGCTGCACGGCAACCTCGACATCGTCCGCCTGCTCGTGGAGAAGGGCGCCCAATTGAACCGCCCGGGCTGGACGCCGTTGCACTACGCGGCCATCAGCGGCAACGTCGATCTATTGCGATATCTTCTCGAGCGAAGCGCCTATATCGACGCGCAATCACCGAACCGAAGCACGCCGCTGATGATGGCGGCGCGCCAGGATCGCATCGACGCGGTACACGTGCTGGTGGAAGCGGGCGCCGATCCGACGCCACGCAACGACGCCGGTCGCGACGCCGCCGACTATCTGGCCGGCAACGGCAAGCCCGAAGAGGCGCGCTGGATGCGCGAGCGCGCCGCCGAGTTCGCGCGCCGCTACGGCACGCTCGAGCACCCGCGCAGCGCCGAATCGGTCGCGAAGGAGCGCCAGCGCCAGCAACGACTCGACGCGCCGCGCCTGCCCGGTTCGCGCGACTGAGGCAACGCCCGAACCGTAGCTGCGATCGGCGACTCGATCGGTCAGCGCAGCGCAACGTCGAGCACGAACATCAGCCCGAAGCCGACGAACAGCGCCGCCGTGGCGGTCTCGCCGAAACCGCGCCGGTGTGTCTCGGGAATCACTTCGTCGCTGATGACGAACAGCATCGCCCCCGCGGCAAAGGCGAGCGCCAGCGGCAGCATCGTCGTGGACAGCGTCAGCAGAACGGCGCCGAACATCCCGCCGACGAGTTCGACCAGGCCGGTGAGCGCCGCGACGCGCAGGGCGTAGCCGCGACGATATCCGAGCGCGGCGAGCGACATGGCGACGGCCAGCCCTTCGGGCAGGTTCTGCAGTCCGATGCCGATCGTCACGCCCAGGCCGATGCGTGCATCGCCGCTCGCCGCCCCGACGCCGATGGACAGCCCCTCGGGGAAGTTGTGGACCGTGATCGCCAGCACGAACAGCCACACGCGCGCGATGCGCTCGCCGCTCGGGCCTTCCGGACCCTTCAGGAAATGCTCGTGCGGCAGCACGCGGTTGAGAAGCCCCATGGTCAGGCCACCGACCAGCAGTGCCGCGACGACCGCCAGTGCCGCAAGCATCCGGTGCCCGTACATCGACTCGGCGAGCTCCAGCCCCGGCAGCAGCAGCGAGAACACGGTGGCGGCGAGCATCACCCCGGCGGCGAACGAGAGCATGGCGTTGCCGGCTCGCGGCGAAAGGCGCCCCATCCACAGCACGGGAACGGCGCCCAGCGTCGTGGCCAGCGCGCCGCCGAGGAGGCTCGCGACGAACGCGGCAAGCAGCGGCGACGACTGTTCGAAGAGAGCGGAAAGATCCATCGGGCAGGGCGGGCGGTCGACGACGGCGCAGCGCCTGCCATCGCAATCGTCGAAGCGTAGCAGGAAGCAGTTCGCTTCCGGCCTCGGCCCGCTTACGATAGCGATGCGCGGCCTTCCGTTCGATGCGCCGCCTCGTCACAGGGAGTGATCCGATGGACGCGTTGCAGAAATATCTTCCGCTCGTGGGCCGCATCTGCCTGGCGTGGCTGTTCGTTCCGGCCGGCTGGGGAAAGATCTTCGGGTTTTCCGGCACCGTCGGCTACGTCGCATCGGCCGGCCTGCCGTTTCCGCCGGTCATGGTCTCGATCGCCATCTTCATCGAACTGATCTGCGGACTCGCGCTGCTGGTCGGCTACCAGACGCGCTGGGCGGCCGCGCTGCTGGCGCTGTTCACGATCGCCGCGGCCTTCGGCTTTCACGACTACTGGACGATGCCGCCCGAGCAACAGGCCATGCAGCAGATCAACTTCGGCAAGAACATCGCGATCTTCGGCGGACTGCTGTTCGTCGTCGCCTTCGGCGCGGGACGGCTGAGCCTCGACGAGCGCGGCACCGCGGCACCACGCATCGCCCCCGCGCGCTGAGAGCCGCCGGGCGCCGCCGCACGAACCGATCGCCGCAGCCGCGGCGGCCGGCCGCGGGGCGCGACGCGTTCGTGCATCGAACGGCGATTTTCCGTTGCCGCCGCGATAGCAATTCTGCGTGCCGGTGGAGGAGGCCGCTACAATCCGTGCGCCTGCGGCACCCATGCCACCATGCACGACACCGAACCACGAACCGACCATCGCATCCGTTCGCCGCTCCCGGCGCGGCGTGCGCTGGTCGTCGACGACAACGTCGACAACGCCGAGTCGCTCGCGATGCTGTTGCGTCTGCACGGCGACGACGTGCGGACGGCGCACAGCGGCGTCGAGGCGCTGGAGATCGGCGAGCAGTTCCATCCGCAGATCGTGCTGCTGGACATCGGAATGCCGCAGATGAACGGCTACGAAACCTGTCGGGCACTGCGCGAGCGTGCCTGGGGCCGCTCGGCGCTCGTGATCGCGCAGACCGGCTGGAACCAGACCGAAGACCGCGAAAGCGCGCGCCAGGCCGGCTTCGACGCCCATCTGGTCAAGCCGGTGGAGTTCGGGGCGCTCAGCGAACTGTTGTCGGCGCTCACCGCAGATCGCGACCAGGCGCAATAAACGGTCAGGCACGCGTTCGCGGCGCGTCGAGATCGCGCTGCTGCGCCGCGCCGGTCGGCTGTCGGAGCGGAGGGAGCGTAAAACACCGGTGAGTTCGCATAATGTGCATTATGTTAAATCGACTGCGTGCCTTGCGAGACCTCGGCCGTGCGAAGCGGCTGGTTGCCGAATTCTGGCGGCGGGCGCAGGTACGCCAAGGCGCTAGCGTTGAGCGAATCCGCGCGCGCTCGCCTTCACCTGCTCGAGCCTGCCTTTGGCAAGCGCCTTCAAGGGCGTGACACCCCCCAGCGAGTGCTTCGGAGTCAAGAAGAACTGCAGCTTGCTCGGCCCAGGCAGGTCACCGAGTTCCTTGGTTACGCGCTCAATCTGTCGACGGTCCAACTGGCTGTCCAGATAAAAGGACGGGTAATACTGCGCACCGTCGACCTCGAGCGCGAACACGCGCTTGTCCCGCAGCGCTTTGCTGATGGCCTGCTTCGTCACCCCGAGCGCTTCAGCGAATTCGGCAGCACGCACCAGCTCGCCCCGGCGCACCAACTCGCTCATGCTGTGCTGAGCCAGTTCACGTCCGGGCAGTGCCGGGATGTTCTTGGTGTGCGGGTTGTAAACGACATGAAACGACCGGCCGCCCGTCTTGTACACGACCAGGTGCTTGCTGAACTGGCGATCGTCGCGCTTGAGTTGCGAAAGCTCCCGCTTGAATGCTTGCGCGGGTCCAAGCGTCGCGAACTCCACCCGAAACGACGCCAGGAACTGCGCCCGCTTCTCGGCGGAGCGCAGGATAGCGGCTAGCTTTTCGCGGCCGGCCGTGCGCTTGCGAGGAGGGGATTCGGGGGCGGTCGCGCGCGCTCGGGCTGGCGTCGCACTGCCCTTGGGGCGATGCCATCGCCTTGCGTAGAAAGCGACCGCCCTCGGCTCTCGGCCGAGCCCGCAACGAAGCTCCGATTCGCGTTCTCGCCGAGCGAACTCAGCGCGATAATCTGCAGGCCCTTTCCTGCCGTGGGGACGAGACATGAACGTCACCGTTGCGGACCTGCAAGCCTTCGCCGACGCGTGGAACCGGCACGATGCCCCAGCGCTGATGCGCTTCATGGCCGACGACTGCGTGTTCGAAGCCTCGGCCGGGCCCGAGATCTGCGGCACGCGCTACGTCGGCCGGGAAGCCGTCGAGGCGGGGTTTCGCGACGTATGGAAGACCTATCCCGATGCGCAGTGGCGTTCGCCGCGTCACTTCGTCTGCGGCGATCGCGGAGTGTCCGAGTGGACCTTCACCGGCACGCGCGCCGACGGCACGCGCGTCGAGGTCAACGGCTGCGATGTGTTCACGTTCCGCGACGGCAGGATCGCGCTCAAGAACTCGTACCGCAAGAACCGCCCGCCTCTCGCGCCGCCGTAGCCAACCGGGAGCCGCACCCTCGCCGCAACGGATCACGCGATCGGGACGCCGGCTCACGAGAATCGCCCGTCGATGACAGCCGATCAGAGCAGACGCACGACCGTGCGTCCCTTCACCCTCCCCTGCACGAAGTCGTCGAACGCGCCGGGTAGCGCCTGCAAGTCGATCGTCCGCGTGATTTCGTGCAGGCGCCGCGGCTTCAGGTCGGTCGCGAGCCGGTTCCACACCTGCTCGCGTGCCGGAAACCCGGTGTAGCCGGAATCCACGCCGAGCAGGCTCACGCCGCGCAGGATGAACGGGAACACCGTCGTGTGCAGTTCGATGCTTGCCGCGTTGCCGATGCTCGCCACGGTGCCGGCCTGCTTCATGCCCGCGAGCACCCAGTGCAGGATCGGGCCGCCCACGTTGTCCACCGCCCCGGCCCAACGCGCGCGCTCGAGCGGCCGCACCTTCGCCAAATCGATCTGCGAGACGAGTTCGACCGACGAAGCGCCGAGCTCGCGCAGGTACTGCTCCTCGGATGACTTGCGCGTGAGCGCGACGACCTCGTAGCCGAGCTGCGAGAGCATGTCGATCGCCAGTCCTCCCACGCCGCCGGTGGCGCCGGTGACGACGACCGGGCCGTTCTCCGGCCGCAGCCCGTTCGCTTCCATGCGATAGATGGCCAGGCCCGCGGTGAAACCGGCAGTGCCGAGCGCCATCGCCTCGAACAGGCTCAAACCCGAAGGCAGCGCGAGGACCCAGTCGGCCGGAACCCGCGCGTACTGCGCATAGCCGCCGTGGTGCGAGACGCCGAGATCGAAGCTCGTCGCGATCACCGCATCGCCGGGTGCGAAGCGCTCGTCCGAGCTCTCGACGACCTCGCCCGCCAGGTCGATTCCGCCGACGCAGGGAAAGCGTCGGATGATCTTCCCGGCGCCGGTGGCGGCGAGCGCGTCCTTGTAGTTGATGCTCGAGAAGTGGACGCGGATCGTCACCTCGCCGTCGTCCAGTTGCGCGGCGGACATCGTCGTGAGGCGCCCGCCGACCTTTTCTGCGTCCTTGTCGATCAGGTACGCGGTGAAATCTGCAATTGCCATGGTCTTCCCCCGAGAATATCGAGATCGTGCCGCATCACGCGCTCCGTGTCGCCGGGCCGGGTCGGCGACGGCGTTGCCACAGTCGCCAGCCCAGGAAGAGCACGAGCGCGAGATTGAAGCAGACGACCACCAGGCCCTGCCACGAAGGCGAGTGCCGCAGGTGAAGCACCTCGAACGGGACGTACACGCCGCTGCCGAGGGCGCCGATCCAGGCGCCCCACGCCCGATCGAGCCACAGACCGCAGGCCTCGAGCCCGCGCAGGCTCGCGTAGGCCGAACCGAGCAGCACGGTGGTGCGCACCGGTGTCACGTTCAGCGCGTCGACGCAGCGCAGCAGCAGTTCCGGGTAGTGCGAGTTCGGCTCGAGTCCGAAGTGCCCGATCAACTCGAGCGCAAGTCGATGCACGTCGTGGTGCATCAGGCTCAGCCAGCCGAGCAGCGCGGCGATCGCCGCCACTCCTTTCGCCGCCTCGAAGACGGCAATCGTTCGCAGCGCGGCGCGTGCCGGTGCATGCAGCGAAGCGCGCGGTCCGGGATCGTCGCGAAGTCCGACGGCATTTGCACCATTCCTCGCCTTCGCGGTGAGGCCGGGCGCCGGGTCCCGTTGCGTCATCGTGTCGCGATCAGGCGTTTTCGCGCGTCAGCACTTCGAGGCTGTGGCCGTCGGGATCCTCGAAGTAGAAGCCGCGGCTGCCGTCCCGCAGGTAGATTTCGTTCGGGCGCTCGTGTCGAGGAGCACCCCACCACGTCGATCCGTGCTCGCGCACGCGGGCGAAGATCGCGTCGAACTCGTCGTCGGGCACGGAGAAGGCGTAGTGCATGCGGTCGAACGGCTCCTCGGCGTCGACGAAATCGAGGGTCGGTCCGTGGTCGAGCCTCACGGCGGCGAAGCGCCCGACCGACTCGGGCGCCGCGAGCCCGAGTACCGTTGCAAGGAACGACGCGCTGGCCTGCCGATCACGGGCCGGGACGATCGTGTGATCGAGACGGACGGACACGGTGAACCTCCTTCGATGACCGCCGGGCGCTGCCGTCAGGCAGGGCCGCCGCGCTGCCGCATCGGCAGCATCATCGCCTGCCCGGGAGCGGTGCAACCGGCATCACAGCAGCGCCCGGGTTCGCGGTTGCGCGTGACCGGGCGGTCGGCATCGTGCAATACACCGCGCTCGAGCAGTCGCTCGACCAGTTCCACCTTGCTGCCCACCGGATAGTTGCGCCAGATCTCCTGCTTCATCGCCGCCGGAGAGCCGCCGCCGTGCATGCTGATCAGCGAGTACCAGCCGCCCTGGTACGACGCGGTCAGATCCTCGAGGAAGCGCGCGGTCTGGATCCGCTTGTCGTAGGGCACGGCGGGATTGGCGCGCAGCACTTCGGCGAGCGTGGCTGCGGTGGCCGGGTTGTGGTCCTCGTCGGGCCCGGGCAGCGCGACGATGAGCCCGCCCGAGACCTCGTGCGCGAGTCGGTGCATGTCGTAGATCTGCGTGGCGAGCAGCAGCTTTCCGATGTTCGCGAACACCGGCTCGGGCATGAACACGCCGCTGGCGTCGTCGCGCGTGGCGTAGACGCTTGCCGCAACGCCGCAGGCGTAGAAGCCCTCGACGATCTTGATCAGCTCGACCATCGGCTCGCGCAGGCTGCTCTTCGCGCCCGGATCGTCGAATCCGTTCGCCTCGCACATCAGTGCGCCGGCGCCGATCAGCAGGTCGCCGAAGCCGGCGCGCGCAGCGATGCAGGTGTGCCGATGATGCGTGGCGTAGCTGTACGTGAGCACGTGACTGTGCTCCCACGCGCCTTCGAAGAACACGTGCTCCCACGGGACCTGCACACGGTCGAAGACGACGACTGCGGTGGACTGTCCGTACTTCCGCGAGAACAGCGCCTCTCCGTGCTCGATCTTCTCGCCGGGACGGCCCGCCGGGCGCGCGACGATCGTCACGCCCTCTGCATCGACCGGCACCGTGCAGCAGACGGCGAAGTCGGCGTCGTCGCAGCCCATGTTGCGGCTCGGCATCACGAGCAGCTCGTGGACGTAGGGTGCGCCGGTGACGATCGCTTTCGTTCCGCTGATCACGATGCCTTTCGCATTGCGCTCGACGACGTGTACGTAGGCGTCCGCGTTCGCCTGCTCGTGCGGCCTGCGGCTGCGATCGCCCTTGGCGTCGGTCATCGCGATGCCGATCGACAGATCTTCGTCCTGCACGCGATCGCGATACGCCTCGAAGCGTGCGCGGTGCTCGGTGCAGCCGCGCGCGTCGTCGATCGCCGCGGTCGCCTGTGCCAGTGCGCTCAATGCGTCGTGCGCGAGGTAGCGCTGCGCACAGCCGGTTTCCTGGCACAGCAGTCGCACGGCCTCGAGCTTGTTCAGCAGATCGCCCGCCGATTCGTCGACGTGCAGCATCCGGTTGACGATGCGGTTGCGCGTCGATTGTCTGGCGAGCGCCACCGGAGCGCGTCGCTCATCCAGCGCGAAGTCGTAGGTGTAGGCGAGCGCGTTCACGCCGGGCCGAAGAACCGGCTCGTCGGCGACGCTGTCGATACGCCGTCCGTCGACGTAGACGACCGGGTGCAGGCGGCGCAGCGACTCGCGATATTCGTCGCCGTTCATCGATTTCGCCTTCGTCGGCGCGGCGTCGGCAGTGTTCATCGGTGCTTCTCCTGTCGGTTCGCGTTAAATGGGCACACTCGCCGCAACGATCACCGCTGCGTGCCTGCGGGTCAACCTCTGCGTTCGATCCGGGCGGCGCGCAGCCGGCACCACTACGGAGGAATCGATGGACACGATCGAAGCCGCGCACTGCGCACTGGTCCTCGTCGACTACCAGGCGCGATTGATGCCGGCGATCCTCGACGCGCAGTCGGTCGTGCGCTGCGCCGTGCAGGTCGCGTCGGCGGCGCGCGCACTCGGCATACCCGTGATCGGCACCGAGCAGAATCGCCAGGGACTCGGCCCGAACGTGGACGAGGTGCGCGCGCTGTGCGACGCCACCGTGTCGAAGCGGCATTTCGACGCCTGCGAGGACGCGCTTTGCGCGGCCATCGACGAGGCGGCTCCACGCGCACGGCACGTCGTGGTTGCCGGGTGCGAAGCGCACGTGTGCCTGCTGCAGACCGCGCTCGGACTGTTGCGCCGCGAGCGCCGCGTGTGGGTCGTCGAGCCGGCCTGCGGCTCGCGGCGCGCCGAAGACCGTCGGCTCGCGATGCAGCGACTGCAGCAGGCCGGTGCGACGCTCGTCTGCCCCGAGATGGTGCTGTTCGAGTGGATGCGCTCGAGCGAGCATCGCGACTTCCGTACGGTGCTCGGGATCGTCAAGCAGGTGCCGGTCGATCGGCACTGAAGAGGCCGTGGACGAATCCGCGCCTCGGCGGCAAGCGGCGGTACCATCGGAGCGCCATGCATCCGAAGGTCTCGATCCGCCGCGCGTACGACGAACCGGACGGCGCAGACGGCTATCGCGTTCTCGTCGATCGCGTCTGGCCTCGCGGTCGGCGCAAGGAGCAGCTCGCGCTGGACGACTGGGCGAAAGACCTCGCGCCCAGCACGGCGTTGCGCAAGTGGTTCGGTCACGATCCCGAACGCTGGAGCGCCTTTCGCGAGCGCTACCGCGACGAGCTGGCCACGCCGCAAGCGCGCCAGCGCCTGCATTCGCTGCTCGAGGCGGCCGGCGAACGCCCGCTCACGCTCGTGTATTCGGCGAAGGACGAACAGCACAACCAGGCGGTCGTGCTGCGCGAGATCCTCGCCCGCCTCGATCGCTGACGCCCGTTCGCGCCAGCCTCGTTGCCGTCGGCTCGCAGACGGCCCCGGCGGACGTTCAACCCGCGCCCCGCAGCGACCACGCCGCGAAGCGATCGTGTGCGAGCGCGTCGACCAGATAGGGCAGGCTCGATCGCATCGACGCCTCCAGCCCGAACGGCGGATTCACGACGAAGATTCCGCTGCCGTACAGTCCGAACCCGCCGGGCGACGGCCTGCCCACCGAGAGCGCCAGGTTCAGCCAGCGCAGCGACGGCCAGCGCTCGAGCGTATCGACGAGCGCCTGCGCTTCGCGTCGTCGGACCTGCGGATACCAGATCGCGTAGCAACCGGTGGCGAAGCGGCGCAGCGCCTCGCGCAGGGCCGCGACGACGCGGGCGTAGTCGCGCTTGTCCTCGTACGAAGGATCGAGCAGCACGAGCCCGCGCCGCGACGGCGGCGGCAACACCGCCTTCAGCCCGGCGAATCCGTCGCCCCGCTCGATGCGCACCCGGCGCGCCGCAGCCGCGCCGAGCTTCGCGAAATTCGCATCGAGCGCGCGGTGCTCGTTCGGATGCAGTTCGAAAAGCCGCATGCGATCCTGCTCGCGCAGCGCGTCGTAGGCGATGATCGGCGAGCCGGGATAGCGGCGCAGCACGCCGTCGGCGTTGTGACGCGCGATCGCGGCGAGCCAGTCGGCCACCGGCGGCGGCGCATCGCGCCTGCCCCACAACCGCCCGACGCCGTCGTCGAACTCGCGGCGCTGCGCCGCCCAGCTTTCCTGCAACGCGTACGATCCGGCCCCCGCATGCGTGTCGACGACGAGAAAGGCCACTTCCTTGTGTCGGAAATGCGCGAGCAGCGCCACCAGCACGACGTGCTTGAGAACGTCGGCGTGATTGCCCGCATGGAATGCGTGTCGATAGCTGAGCACGGGCGAATGATGACCTACTGCGCCGCCCCGGAGGCGTCGCCGCTCGAAAGCGCGCCTGCAGGCCGGGGCACCGGTGTGCGCCCGGTTCCGGCAAAATCGCGCGCATGAAAGGCAGCGACACCCGAAGCATCTCGCGCGACGGCGCCGGCATGGTCGGCGTCGCCGTGCTGCTGTGGCTGCTGGTGGTCGTCCTCGTCGTCTCGCAACTGCTGCACGAGCGGCGTGTCGAGCTCGCGCGCGCCGAAGCCACCGCGCGCGCGTTGACGATGCTGATGCAGAAGCATACCGAGAGCTCGCTGCGGGCGGTCGACGTCGTTCTCGCCGGGCTGGGCGATACCTTCGCGGCGATCGCGCCGCCCGACGACGACCCGGACTTTCGCGCGCTGCTGGTCGCCCGCATGCGGCAGGTGCCTTCGGTGCGGGCGATCTTCTTCATCGGCGCCGACGGCCGGATCCTGCACGACACCGACTACCCGGAAACGCCGCGGGTGTCGCTTGCCGATCGCGAATACTTCCGCCGCTACCTCGACGACCCCACGCTGCGCACGGCGGTCTCGGCGCCCGTCTACAGCCGCTCGGGGCTCGGCTGGTTCAACGCAGTGACGCGGCGCATCGACGTCGACGGCCACTTCGCCGCGGTGGCGGTAGCGGCCGTGGTTCCGGCCTATTTCGAACAGCTGTATCGCGAGATGAAGCTCGGCCCGGGCCAGACGGTCGAGCTGCTCTACGACGATCGCACGCGCGTGGCGCGCTACCCGGCAGACGATTCGTTGCTCGGGCAGAAGGCTGCGCCCGAGGAAGTGTACGGCTCGGCCGGCGCCGACACGTCCGACGCAACCACCGTCGTGCGCGACGGGCCGCTGCACGTGCGAATGACCAGCTTTCGGCGCCTGGACGACGCACCCTTCGTCGTCACCCTCACGCAACGGCCGCCGTCGCTGCTGGCCGCCTGGCGGCTCGAGGTGCTCGGCTCGGCGCTTGCGATGGCGGCGCTCACCGCGCTGCTGGTCGCTCTCGTCGTGCAACTGAGGCGCAAGGCGCAGATCGCCGCGCGCGCGCGACTGCGTGACGCGCAGTCCGAGCGGCTCGAAGCGGTCGGCCAGCTGACCGGGGGCATGGCGCACGATTTCGCGAACCTGCTCGGCGTCGTGCGCACCAACCTCGCGATCATCGAGCGTCTGCATCCGCCCGACGAGCGCGTGCACCGCGCGCTGGAGACCTCGGAGCGCGCCGTCGCCAACGCGCGCCGGCTGATCGACCAGTTGCTGCTGTTCGCGCGGCGCGGGGCGCTCGACGTTCGTGCGATCGATCCGAACGAGACGCTGCGGCGTCATGCCGACATCCTGCGCCAGGCGGCGGGCCGGCCTGCGCGCGTGCAGTACGTGCTCGACGACGCCACGCCGCCGTGCCTGGCCGACGAATCGCAATTCGTCGCCGCGCTGGTCAACCTCGTAGCCAATGCGCGCGATGCGATCGACGATTCGCAGGAGCGCGGCACCGTCACCGTGCAGACCGGCCGCGTCAGCGCCGCGCAGTCGGCGGAGTGGAGCCTGGACCGGACGCGGCGCCTGGTGCGAGTGAGCGTGGTCGACTCGGGCCGGGGCATGGACGAATCGGTGCTCGCGCGCGTCTTCGAGCCGTTCTTCACCACCAAGGGCCTCGACGGCACGGGACTGGGCCTGGCGCAGGTCTACGGGTTCATGCACCAGCTCGGCGGCGAGGTACGCATCGAGTCGGCACCGGGCAGCGGTACCGCGGTGCACCTGTTCTTCCCGGCGACCGAATACACCGTCGAGCCGCGTCAGTCGGTCGACGCAACGACGCCTTCGGTGACCAGCGCGTCGATCTCGGCCGCCGAGTAACCCGCCTCGCGCAGCACCGCGCGCGAGTGTTCGCCGAGCATCGGCGCGCCGCGGCCGGTGCTGCCGGCCGGCGTCGCGCCGAACTTCACCGGAAAGCCGATCGAACGCATGCGTCCGGCACGCGCGTGCTCGACTTCGACCACCATCTCGCGTGCGAGCACCTGCTCGTGCGTGAGCGCTTCGCCGATCGAGTGCACCGGTCCGACCGGCACGCCGGCGGCGTCGAAGGCCGCGATCCAGTGCTCGCGACCGTGCGCGACCAGCACGCGTTCCATCGCCTCGACGAGTGCCTCGCGATTGCGCATCCGCGCCTCGTTGCTCGCGAAGCGCGCGTCTTCGACCCACTCGGGATGCCCGAGGACCTGCGCGATGCGTTCCCAGTTCGCCTGGTTCGCGCCGCCGACGTTCACGTAGCCGTCTGCGGTGCGCAACGCCTGGTACGGCGCCGTGAGCACGTGGCTCGAACCGAGCGCGCCCGGCGAGCGTCCGGTGGCGAAGAAGATCGCCGCGTGCCAGTAGGTCTGCTGCAGCGCCGCCTCCATCAGCGAGGTCTCCACCAGCTGGCCCTCGCCGGTCTTCAGCTTGTGGACGTAGGCCGCGAGCACGCCGAGCGCGGCGAGGATGCCGGCATTGATGTCCGCGATCGGGCTGCCCGCTTTCACCGGCGGGCCGCCCGGTTCGCCGGTGATAGACATCAGGCCCGCGAAGCCCTGCGCGATGAGGTCGAAGCCGCCCTTGTCGGCCCACGGGCCCGTGCGGCCATAACCCGATACCGCGCAGTAGATGAGCCCCGGGTTGATGCTGCGCAGATGCTCGTAGCCCAGTCCCAGCCGCTCGAGCGTTCCGCGCCGGTAGTTCTCGGTGAGCACGTCGGCGCCGGCGACGAGCCGCTCGAGCACCGCCCTGCCCTTCGGATGTTTCAGGTCCAGCGCGAGGCCGCGCTTGCCGCGATTCAGGATCAGGTACGGCGCGGATTCGCCGTTCACGCGCGGCTCGCTGTAGCCGCGCGAGTCGTCCCCGCGGGGCAGTTTCTCGACCTTGATCACGTCGGCGCCGAGGTCGGCGAGCATCATTCCGCAGGTCGGCCCCGCCATGATCTGCGCCAGCTCGAGCACGCGCACGCCGGCGAGCGGACCGCGACGTTCGTCCATTGCCGGTCCTCAGCGCCCGACGAAGACGGGCTTCGTCTTCGCAAGGAACGCGCGGTAGCCGGTGCGAAAGTCCTCGGTGTCGAAGCACTCGAAAGCCTCGAGCCGCTCGGCCTCGGACAGCGGCGCCTGCTGCGCGAGTCGCCGGGCGAACTTCTTGTGCCAGCGTGCTGCCAGCGGCGCGCCTTCGGCGATGCGCTGCGCCGTCTCGCGGCATTCCTCGGCCACGCGATCGTCGGCGACGACCCGGTTGACGAGACCCTTCTCGTAGGCCTCGCGGGCACCGAGGATGCGTCCTTCGTAGAGCAGTTCGAGCGCGACCGAGCGCCCGGCGAGTTCGATCAGCGGCGCGATCTCCGGATACGCCATCACGAGGCCGAGATTCTTGATCGGTGCGCCGAAGCGGCTGCCTTCGCCGCAGATGCGCAGGTCGCAAAGCGCCGCGATCTCCAGGCCGCCGCCGACGCAGATGCCGTGGATCCGGGCGAGCGTCGGGTGGCGGCACTCGGCGATCGCACGCGCCGTCTCGTGCATCGCCTGCCCGTAGCGGATCGCCTGCTCGCGGTTCGAGCGCATCGTCTCGAATTCGCCGATGTCGTTGCCCGGCGAGAATGCCTTCTCGCCGGCGCCGCGGACGACGACGCAGCGCACGTCGTCGTCGGCCGACAGCGCGTGCATCGTCTCGCCGAGCCGCTGCCACATCGAGCGCGTGAGCGCGTTGAGCTTGTGCGGGCGATTCAGCAGCACGGTGGCGATCGCGCCGTTGCGTTCGACGAGAATCGTGTCGGACATGTTTTTCCCCGATGCACCCTGCAGCGATGGACCTTCAGCGGTAGAAATACTCGACCAGCCCCATTCCGGTGACCGGCACGTAGGTGACCAGCAGCAGCACCGCGACCAGCACCGCGACGAAATAGACGTTCGTGCGCGTGACCTCCCAGACGCCGGCCTTCGCGATCGAACAGGCGACCATCAGCACGCTCGCCACCGGCGGGGTCTGCTGGCCGATGCCCAGGTTGATCGTCACGACCAGGCCGAAATGCACCGGATCGATGCCGGCCGCGTGCACGAGCGGCATCACGACCGGAACGACGAGGATGATCGCGGCGGCCGAGTGCAGGAACATGCCGAGCAGCAGGAAGAGCACGTTGAGCAGCGCGAGCACGAACCACTTGTTCGTCGTGAGCTCGGTGACTGCGCGCGCGAGTTCCTGCGGCGCGCGCGTCTCGGTGAGGTACACGCCGAGCAACGCCGAGGTCGCCACCAGCAGCATGACCACCGCGGTCTGGCTGCCGCCTTCGATGATCGCCGCCTTCAGGTGCGCGAGATCGAGCTCGCGGTACACGACCAGGCCGATGAAGAGCGCCGCCACGACGGCGAGCGCAGCGCCTTCGGTGGCGGTGACGACGCCGCCGAAGATGCCGCCCAGGATGATCATCGGCAGCGTGAACGCCCAGCTCGCCTCGCGCGCGGTGCGGCGCACCTCCGACCAGCGGAAGTGCTGCTCGATCGGCAGGTCGTAGCGGCGTGCGAACCAGTAGGCCACGCTCATCAGGCCGACGCCGCCGAGGATGCCCGGCACGATGCCGGCAACGAACAGCTGCACGACCGAGGTCTCGGCCATCACCGCGTACAGGATCATCGGAATCGAAGGCGGGATGATCACCGCCAGGGTCGCCGACGAGGACATCACCGCCGCCGCGAGCGCGCTCGGATAGCCCTTGTGCTTCATCGCCGGAATCGTGATCGATCCGAGCGCGGCGACGTCGGCCACCGCCGAGCCGGAGATTTCCGCGAAGAACAGCGATGCGCCGATCGAGACCATCGCCAGTCCGCCGCGGATGAACCCCAGCACTGCGGTGGCGAACGCGATGAGCCGCGAGGAGATGCCCGAGGCGTTCATGATCGCGCCGGCGAGGATGAACAGCGGAATCGCCAGCAGCGGGAAGTTGGTGGCGGCGTTGTACAGCACGATCGGCAGGTTCGGCAGCGAGCCGGCACCCTGCACCGTCCAGATGGCGGCGATCGCGATCACGCCGAGCGCCACGGCGATCGGCACGTTGATCAGCACGAGCGCGAGCACGCTGCCGAACAGCAAGAGCATCTGCATGCGCGGAATTTCCTTCGGATGCGGCTTCTCAATGCGCCGCTTCGCGGATCGCCGATTCGGCGCTCGCGCCTTCGGCGACCTCGCGACGCGCCCACGCGAGCGCCTCGGGGAGCGTGAGCAGTTCGGCGACGATGATCAGCCCCGAGGAGATCGGGATCACCGACTGCACCCACGACACCGGCACCCACGGCAGGCTGACCAGCGTGTCGGTGGCAAGCACCTCGAGCACTTCCCAGCCGATCCAGCCCAGCAGCGCGAAGAAGCCGATGACCAGCGCCTCGACGAAGAGCGTCACCAGCAGGCGCGGTGCAGGCGGCATCATCGCGACCAGCTCGGGACAGCTGATGTGGCTGCGCCTGGCCGCGGCGTACGCCGATCCATAGAAGGTCAGCCACGCCAGAAGGATCGACGCCACCTCGTCGTACCAGACGAGCGAGGCGCCGACCGTGCGAAACACGACGCCGATCGTGACTTCGAGCGCCATCGCGACCATCAGCACGATGACCAGCCATTCGAGGATGCGTTCGTACGCCTTGCGAAATGCCGCCATCGTGATGCCGCCTTCAGGCACCCAGCTCGATCGCGCGCCCGATCATCGCGTCGGCGCCCTTCACCGATTCGCCGAACTCGGCGTAGACCGGCTTGCTCGCCGCGATGAACGCGTTCTTGTCGACCTCGTTGACCCGCATGCCGGCTTCCTTCAGCTTGCCGAGCAGCTCGCCCTCCTGCTTCTGCGCCACTTCGTAGACGTAGGACTGCGTTTCCCGCGCCGTCTGCTCGAGCGTCTTTCGCACGTCCTCGGGCAGCGTGTTCCACTTGCGGATGCCGACGGTGACGTAGGCCGGCGTGTAGACGTGCCCCGACATCGAGAGGAACTTCTGCACTTCCTGCAGCTTCGCGCTGTAGATCTGCGTGAGCGGATTCTCCTGTCCGTCCATCACGCCGGTCTGCAGCGCGGTGAAAAGCTCGGAGAATTTCATCGGGCTCGGATTGGCGCCGTAGGCCTTGAACATCGCCACCCGCCACTTGCCCTCCGGCACGCGCAGCTTGATTCCCTGCAGGTCCTGCGGAGTGGTGATCGGGCCGCGGTTGTTCGTGATGTGCCGATAGCCGTTCTCCCAGACGCCGATGATCTTCAGGCCCTTCTTCTCCGCGGCCGGCTCGATCTGCGGCCAGAAGATCTCCTTCTCGATGCGTCCCATGTGCGCGCGGTCCTTCACCAGGTACGGCATCTCGAAGATGCCGAACAGGTCGACCTCGCTGCTCATCACGGTGGACGGCACCGCCATGTCGATGGTCCCCAGCTTGAGCTTCTGCAGCATCTCCTTGTCGCCGCCGAGCTGGCTCGAGCCGTAGGTGACGACCTTCGCCTTGCCGGCGAGCCTGTCGTTTGCGCGGCGCGCGAATTCGTCGGCGGACATCTGGAACAGCGACCCCGGCTCGCCGACGTGGCCGAGCTTCAGTTCGAGATCCTGCGCGCGCGCCGGCAGCGCGCGGGCTGCGACGCCGGCCACGCCCGCGGCGAGCGCGCCCTGCAGCAGCCGGCGCCGGTCGATCGACGCCGATGCGGAATCGGCGTTCGCGCCCGATGCGGCCGGTTTCGCCGATTTCGCGTTCTCGTATTCGAATTTCATCGCGATCTCCTCCTCGGTAGGGACGCAGCGGCCCCGGTTCGTGCAACGAAAAGTCGGATCAGTCTCCCGCGCCGGATGCGACGAGCGATTCCATCGCCGCCTGCACGCCGCCCGCGCGGTGCGGCACGCCCGCGAGGCCGAGGCTCATCTCGATGCCGCTCAGCGTGGCCATCAGCGTGAGATCGTTGAAGTCGCCCAGGTGTCCGATGCGAAACACCTTGTCGGCCACCTTGCTCAATCCCTGGCCGAGCGACAGGTTGAAGCGCTCGAGCGCCACTTTGCGAAAGGCGTCGGCACTGTGCCCCTCGGGCATCAGCACCGCGGTCAACGCCGGGCTGTAGCGCTGCGGATCGGCGCAGAGGATCTCCAGGCCCCAGCCGCGCACCGCCGCGCGCGCGGCGGCGGCGTGCCGCTCGTGTCGCGCGAAGACGTTCGCGAGCCCTTCCTCGAGCAGCATCGCGATCGCTTCGTGCAGTCCGTACAGCAGGTTCGTCGCCGGCGTGTACGGAAAGTATCCTCGCTCGTTGGCGGCGATGTGGTCGTGCCAGTCCCAGTACGAGCGCGGCAGCTTCGCTTGCCGGGAGGCTTCGAGCGCCTTTGCGCTGACCGCGTTGAACGAAAGCCCGGGCGGCAGCATCAGGCCCTTCTGCGAGCCTGCGACGGTGACGTCGACGCCCCATTCGTCGTGGCGGTAGTCCACCGAACCGAGCGACGAGATCGTGTCGACGAGCAACAGCGCCGGATGCCCTGCCGCGTCGATCGCGCGACGGATCGCCGCCACGTCGCTGGTGACGCCGGTGGCGGTCTCGTTGTGCACCACGCACACCGCCCGGTAGCGGCGCTGCGCGTCGTCGACGAGCATGCGCTCGATCGTCGCCGGGTCGGCGGCGTGGCGCCAGTCGCCGGCGACGAACTCGACGACGAGCCCGAGGCGCTCGGCCATCTTCTTCCAGAGCGTGGCGAAGTGCCCGGTTTCGCACATCAGCACCGTGTCGCCGGGAGACAGCGTGTTCACCAGCGCCGCTTCCCAGGCGCCCGTGCCCGACGCCGGGTAGATCACCACCGGCGCGCGCGTGCGGAAGATCTCGCGCAGGCCGCGCAGCACGGAACCGCCGAGGCGGCCGAACTCGGGGCCGCGATGATCGATGGTCGGATAGTCCATCGCACGCAGGATGCGGTCGGGGACGTTCGTCGGACCGGGGATCTGCAGGAAATGCCGGCCGGAAGGGTGCGCGTTCAGCGCCAGGCCGTTCGACAGTTTCATGGAGCCTCGTAGAATGGGAAAGGCGAAACTTTCTTCTTTTCGCGTTTTGTATGCAAGTTCACGCTGGGTTTCAGCGAAGTTCCGAAGTGACGCGTTCCGGCGCAAGCGTACCATTACGGATTTTGTATGCAAACATCTTCCGCCATCGATGAAGCGATCGACCGGCGCCCGCTGCACGAGGAAGCCGCCGGCCGGTTGCGCACGATGATCACCGACGGCCGACTGCCGGCCGGTGCGCGGCTGAACGAGCGGTTGCTGTGCGAGCAGCTGCGCGTCTCGCGCACGCCGCTGCGCGAGGCCTTCAAGCGGCTCGCCGCGGAGCGGCTGATCGAACTGACGCCGAATCGCGGTGCACGCGTGGTGGCGCTTTCGCGCGCCGACGTCGAGGAGCTGTTCGAGCTGATGGGCGCACTCGAGGGCCTCTCGGGCGAGCTCGCCGCGAGCCGGCGCACCGAAGCCGAGCTGGCCGGGATTCGCGCCCTGCACTACGAGATGCTCGCCGCGCACGCGCGCGGCGACCTGCCCTCGTATTACGAACTGAACCACCGCATCCACGATGCGTTGAACCGCTGCGCGCGCAACGCCGCGCTCACCGAGACCTACGACAGCATCAACACGCGCATCCAGCACCTTCGCTTCCGCTCGAACTTCGACGCCGCGAAATGGGCCGTCGCGGTGCGCGAGCACCAGGCGATGCTCGATGCGCTCGATGCGCGCGACGGCGCTCGCCTGCGTGCCGTGCTCGAGCAGCACCTGCGAACGAAGCGCGACGCGGTGCTCGCGCACTGGAACGACGGAGAAGCGCGGTGAACGCACCGAAGATCGACCCGGCGCTGCGCCCCGCCAGGACCGCGGCCCGCTTCGAGCGCAGCCGGATCGCCCAGCGGCTGCGCCGCGTGCTGCGCGGCGACGTGCTGTTCGATGCGGCCTCGCGCGCCCGCTATTCGACCGATGCGTCGATCTACCAGGTCGATCCGGTCGGGGTGGTCGTTCCGGCCGACGAGGCCGACGTCGCGGCGACCATCGACCTGGCCCGCGAGACGGGCGTGCCGATCCTGCCGCGCGGTGCCGGCAGCAGCCAGTGCGGGCAGACCGTCGGCGAGGCACTCGTCGTCGACCACAGCCGCCACCTGAACCGCATCGTTCATTTCGACGCGCAGGCCCGAACGGTCGAGGTCCAGCCCGGCGTCGTGCTCGACTCGCTCAACGCGTTCCTGCGGCCGCACGGGCTGTGGTTCCCGGTCGACGTCTCGACCTCTGCGCAGGCGACGATCGGCGGAATGACCGGCAACAACTCGTGCGGCTCGCGCTCGATCGCCTACGGGAACATGGTGCACAACGTCGTGGCGATCGACGCGATCCTCTCCGACGGCGTCGCCGAGCGCTTCGGCCCGTTCGGCATCGACGCGCAGCGCCCGATGTCGAGCGCGCGCAGCGCCGACCTCGTGTCGCGGCTGTTCGCGATCGGCCGGCGCGAGCGCGACGAGATCGAGCGGATGTGGCCGAAGGTGCTGCGCCGCGTCGGCGGCTACAACCTCGACGTCTTCCATCCGCAGTCGCCACGGCCCTACACCGCCGACGGCTCGGTGAACCTGGCGCACCTGCTGGTCGGCTCCGAGGGAACGCTTGCATGGTTTCGCCGCATCGTGCTCGCGCTCGCGCCGCTGCCGAAGGCGCGCGCGCTCGGCGTGGTGAATTTCCCGAGCTTTCGCGCCGCGATGGAAAGCGCGCAGCACATCGTCGAGCTCGGCCCGAGCGCGGTCGAGCTGGTCGACCGCACGATGATCGAGCTCGCGCGGGAGAACCCGGTGTTCCGCCCGACGATCGAACGCGCGCTGGTCGTGCGCGGCGCCGCCCTGCCCGACGCGCTGCTGCTCGTGGAGTTCGCCGGCGACGAACGTGCGCCGCTGCTCGAAAGGCTCGATGCGCTCGTCCAGACGATGGCCGACCTGGGCCTGCCCGGCAGTGTCGTGACGATGACCGAGGAGGCCGGTCAAAAGGCGCTGTGGGACGTTCGCAAGGCCGGGCTGAACATCATGATGTCGCTGCGCGGCGACGGAAAGCCGGTGTCGTTCATCGAGGACTGCGCGGTTCCCCTCGAGCATCTGGCCGACTACACCGAGCGGCTCGGCGAGGTTTTCGCGCGCCACGGGACGCGCGGTACGTGGTACGCGCACGCCTCGGTAGGCACGCTGCACGTACGCCCGATTCTCGACATGCGGGCGGGCGATGCCACCCGCATGCGGCGCATCGCCGAAGAAGCCGCTGCGATGGTGCGCCAGTACAAGGGCGCGTTTTCCGGCGAGCACGGCGACGGGCTGGTGCGCAGCGAGTGGGTCGGCTGGCAGTTCGGCGAGCGTCTCGTGCGCGCCTTCGAGGAGGTGAAGGACGCCTTCGACCCCAGCGCGACGATGAACCCGGGCAAGATCGTGCGATCCACGCGCATGGACGACGAGCGGCTGTTGCGCTATCCGCCGGGCTACGCGGCGCGTGCGCGCGAGACGGCGCTCGACTGGTCTGCGTGGAACGTGCAGAACGATCCGCGCACCGAACGCGTCGGCGCGCCTGGCTCCGGTGGCGATCCGTCGGGCGGCTTCGCCAAGGCCGCGGAGATGTGCAACAACAACGGGCATTGCCGCAAGTTCGATGCCGGCACCATGTGCCCCAGCTGGCGCGTCACGCGCGACGAACGGCACCTGACGCGCGGTCGCGCCAACACGTTGCGCCTGGCGCTCGCCGGCAGGCTCGGCGACGAGCAGCAGGCCTCGCGCGCCGTGCACGAAGCGCTGGAGCTGTGCGTGAGCTGCAAGGGCTGCCGGCGCGAGTGCCCGACCGGCGTCGACATGGCGCGCATGAAGATCGAGTTCCTCGACCGCTGGAACCGCACGCACGCGCTGAGCTGGAAGGATCGGCTGACGGCGTGGTTGCCGCGCTACGCGCGGCACGCATCCCGATTGCGCTGGTGGCTCGCTTTGCGCGACCGCTTGCCGGGTGCGGCGCGGGTCAGCGAACGGCTGCTCGGTTTCTCCGCACGGCGTTCGCTTCCGCGCTGGCGCGGCGATCCGTTCACCGCCGATCCGCCCGCGCACGAGTCTGTCGGCCCGGCGCTCGCCGACGAGGCGCCCGAAGTCGTGCTGTGGGCCGACACCTTCGACAACTGGTTCGAACCCGACAACCTGCGCGCGGCACGGGCGGTGCTGCGCGCGGCCGGCTACCGCGTGCACGTCGCGCGCGCGCTTCCCGGCGATTCGCCGCAGCGTCCGCTGTGCTGCGGTCGCACTTTCCTGTCCGGCGGACTGGTCGACGAGGCGCGAGTCGAGGCGCGGCGCACGCTCGCCGCGCTGGCACCATACGTCGAACGCGGCGTCTCCGTGGTCGGCCTCGAACCGTCGTGCCTGCTGACGATGCGCGACGAGTTCCTCGCGCTGGGGCTCGGCGAAGCCGCCGCGCGGCTGGCACGGCAGGCGCTGCTGTTCGAGGAGTTTCTCGTTCGCGAGCACGACGCCGGTCGTTTCGCGCTCGCGCTGCAGCCGATCGGGCACGCCGAAGCCCTGCTGCACGGACACTGCCACCAGAAGTCCTTCGACGCGCTGCGTCCCGTGCAGGTGGTGCTCGGCTGGGTTCCGGGGCTGTCGGTGCGCACCATCGAGACGAGCTGTTGCGGCATGGCCGGCGCGTTCGGCTACGACGCGAAACACTACGACACGTCGATGAAAATGGGCGAGCTGGCGCTGCTGCCGGCGGTGCGCGCGGCGCAGCCGTCGACGCTCGTCGTGGCGGACGGGACGAGCTGCCGGCACCAGATCGCCGACGGCGCGCAACGCAGCGCGGTGCATGTGGCCGTCGTGCTCGAGAAGGCCCTGCCGCCCGCGGCGCGCATCCCGCGCGCCTGACGCCGCCCGGCGCGGCAGCGGCGGGCACCGCCCTTGCATCCGGGGCAGCATGTCCTCGGCGACCGCTCGGCGGCGGCGACGGGCAAGTCCACAACCCCCGGAGCACACCATGACCAGCGAAACCACTTCCTTCCCGCGTCGGCAGGCGATGCTCGCCACCTTCGCCGCCGTGGCGTTCCTGGGCGCCGCAAGCGTCGCCCACGCGCAAAGCACGAGCACGACGCCCTCCCGGACGACGCCGAACGCAGCTTCGATGACCACGCAGGGCGGCACTGCGGCCAACGCGAGTCCGACGCAGGTCAACCCGAACGCGCGCGACTCGAACCGCCAGGCTTCGCAGGGCATGGTGCCGAGCCCCGATCGGGACTCGGCGCAGTCGCGCATCGACGCGCCCGGTTCGGACCTGCGCAACGACCGCACGACGATGGCACGTGCACCGCGCGCCGATCGGAACTGAGCGCAGAACCCACGCAGTCGAACCGCGGACCGTCGGCGCGCCGAAAGGCGGGCCGGCGGTCCGTTTTCTTTTCGGCCGCAGGCCCGACCCGTTGCGTCTTCGCGCTATTTTTTCTCGCTGTCGGCTTGCGCCACGGGCTTGACCGTGCGCTCGAGCACATAGCCGTCGGGCGTCACGCCATAGTACTTGCCGTCTAGGACGTATTGCTGCATGCAGGGTGTGGCAGTGGCGATGCCATCGGTATGGAAGCAGACCTCGTTGCGCTCGTTGACGGACCAGCGCCCGGTGAACCCCCCTTGGGCGGTGGTTCCGTCGTATCGGCCGTTCTCCCGCGTGCGCAGCTGGAAGTCGACGCCATTGCGCGTGGTGCCTTCGACCACGCTATTCGCGTACAAGGCTTTGAGCTCGCCTGCGCTGAGCCGCTTTGCGTTCTTCTGCAGAGCCGTCGCGGTGACGGAGCTTGTGGGGGGTGCAGCGCAGCCCGCGAGCACAAGACCGAGCGCGACCATCGTGAACCGCCTCATCGGATTCTCCTTCGGGTGTTCAGGAAAAGCTGCCCACTCTCATGGCGTCGAGCCCGGCTGAACGTCGCGCGCAAGTCGAACGGCGTGTCGATCACCGAGGTGGGCATCAGGCTACGCAAACTTCTCCACGCGTTCATCCATCGTTTGATGGATGCGGGGAATCCGTAGCACCGTCGAAAACGACGGAGAGAGCTTCAGACTTTCAAGGATCAGGCGCCGCTCTCGCCGCCGAAGCCGATACCGAACTGTTCGCGCACCGAACGTGTCTCGGGCAGCACGTAGACGATCGCGTTGCCGCGCGAGAACGCCGGGATCACGCGAGCTTCGTAGAAGCGGCGCGGAACATTGATGCAGCCGTACGAGATGCGATTGTCTTCGATCGTCGGCGTGTGCAGCCTTTCCAGGCGCCGCTCCTTCGGATTCGTGGCCCGCACCCGGTGCATCGATACGGCATCGTCGTAGTCGACCCACATGATGTCCTCGCCGTGCGTGTTGACGCCCGGTTCGGCGACGAAGCGCCCGGCCGGCGTGATGCGCTCGCTCGGTCGGATCTGGGCCATCGGCCGTTCGCCGATGCCGGGCACGCTGTCGTCGCCTCGCGCCAGTCCGAGCAGCACGGGCGACGAGCCCGCGTACCGGCCCATCGCGTCGAATACGTGCAGCGTGGCCGCGGGCTTGTCGACGATCAGGAACGGAAGACCACCGGCGTCGCCCGAGGCAAGCACCCAGTCGGCAACCGCGTGCGCTGCGCGCGATGCCTTGGCGGCGCCGAAATCGGCGCGCGTCGCCCGTCGAACGCCGCTTTCGGCCGCCGCGATCGACGACCCGAGCGTGGGCGCCCCCGCCGCGACGTCCGCGACGGCTTCGTCCGCAAGAGCGGACGCGCTCGCGGCGCAGACAAGGCTGCTCAGCAGCGCGAGGAAGACCGGGCGGCGTGCGGCCCGGATTTTCGGGGCGTTCGGACGAAACAAGACCGTGGCAACTCCTGCGCCGACGCTGCCCTGCGTTCGCGACATGCGGTCGGCAGCGACGCGGTTTCGTCGAGCATGCGTCGTGCCCGGCACGGCAGGACCGCGCGGGCTCGGCCACGAAAGGCATCGGCGCGGCGCGAACGCCGCTCAGCCCGGGTCGCCGGTGCCCAGTTCGCCCGCCAGGTAGCGCCGGCGATAAAGCTCGAAAGGCATCGCGTCGGCGGCCTCGATGCGTCGCTGCTCCTCCAGCGACTGGCGGGCGCGCCGCTCCTGGCGCGCCTGCGCCTGCGCATCGAGCGCGCGCGCGAGCAGTTCGTCGCGGTTCGACAACGAATGCGCGAGCGCGAAGGCCCGGAAGGAATCGTCGTAGCGGTCGCGCAGCTCCTGCAGCGAGCGCGCCGACGGCGTGCGCGCCGGCTCCGTCAGCGCGGCGCGCGCCGCATCGAGCGCGTCGCGATGCACTCGCGTATGCGCCGAGCGCGCTGAGCTGCGGCCGCCCTTGCGCACGGCGCGGCCGCCTTCTGCGTCCGGCTCCCCGTCGACGGCTTCGTCGTCGAGCGCCGCGTCGAGCGCTTCGGCGATCGGCGCGCAGGCGTCGAGCAGCCCGGCACCCCAGTCACGCAACGCGCGTTCGCGCGCGCCGTCGCGCAGCCGCAGCTCCGGATCGCGACCGTACTGCGCAACCAGATGCTGGTTGCGCGAGACCGCGGCGATTTCCTGCGGCGAATCGGGCGGACTGTCGGCGAGCAGGCAGTGCAACAGGAACACGTCGAGAAAGCGCATCGTCTGCGTGCCGATGCCCACCGTGTAGAACGGGTCGATGTCGAGGCAGCGCACCTCGATGTACTCGACGCCGCGTTCGGCAAGCGCCCGCAGAGGCCGCTCGCCGGGGCGGATGCTGCGCTTGGGCCGGATCGTGCCGTAGAACTCGTTCTCGATCTGCAGCAGCGTGGTCGCGAGTTGACGATACAGGCCGTTGCCGTCGTGCACGCCGATGCGCTCGTAGGCCGGATACGGCTCGGACAGCGCCTTCGACAGCGAGGCGGCGTAGCTCTCGAAGCAGTTGAAGCTGACCGCCAGCGAAGCCTGCGCATCGCTCTGGTAGCCCAGCGGCCCCATGCGCAGCGACGTCGCGTACGGCAGGTACAGCGTTCCCGAGCCGAGCGGCTGCAGGGAATGTGCGTGTCCGTCGAGGAAGCTGCCGCAGACGGCCGGCGAGGCGCCGAACAGGTACAGCAGCAGCCACGAGTGCCGGCGGAAATTGCGGATCAGCGCGAAATACGACGCGTCGCGATGCGCGCGTTCGTTCGCCCCCGCGCCGTCGACGCTGCGCAACGATTGCCACGCTTCCTGCGGCAGCGAGAAGTTGTAGTGGATGCCCGAGATCGTCTGCATGCGGCGCCCGTAGCGATGCGACAGGCCCTGCCGGTAGACGGTCTTCGCGCGACCGACGTTCGAGTTCCCGTAGCGCGCGAGCGGAATCTCGTCGTCCGCGGGAAGCCCGCAGGGCATGCTGGCGCTCCAGAGGATCTCGCCGTCCAGATGCCGATAGACGAACTGGTGCAGCTCGGTCAGTTCGCCGAGGCAGGCATCGGCGTCGACGTGCACGCCGGTGATCAGTTCGATCTGCGCCTCGCTGAAATCGGTGGTGATGTGCGGGTGCGTGAGCGCCGATCCCAGTTCGACGGGATGCGGCGTGAGCGCCAGTCGGCCGTCTCGCTCGGTACGCAGGCTCTCCTTCTCGATTCCGCGGCGAAGCTCGCGCAGGACCTGCGGCGAGAGCGCCTGCAGCCGCTCGGACAGCGGCGCGCACGATCGGGACGCGGCGGCGCCGTCGGACGAGGCGGCGCGAGGCGCGGCGTCGAATGAGTCACCGTCGTCGGGTTCGGAAGAATTCGATGGCATGAGGGTTGCGTGCGATCCCGGGCGACACCGCCCCGGGCAAGGGTCAATGGTGACAGAGCCGGCGAATCTACGCTTCGCCCACCCGCGCCAGATACTCGTCTTCCGGGTCGAACGACGAGTGCCGGCCGATGTCGTCGTAGTGCGCCCGCAGCCAGTCGTCGGCCTGCGCGCGGCCGGTCGCGTGCAGCTCGAGCAGGAAACTCCAGTCGGTGTCGGCCTTGCTCTCGCGCCCGAGTTGCGCCAGGTGCTCGCCGCCGTCGAGCCGGTGCAGGCGCAGCCCGGCGATCTGCGCGAACATCCCCGCGCTGCACGGCTGCCCTTGCTCGCGGACCAGCCGCTGCAGCATCGCAACCGTGCGCAGCTCCTTGATCAGGCTGCCCTGGAACGTGATCTCGTCGATCCGGTCGAGGATCGCCGCCGCGCTGGTCGGCACCGCATCGCGTCGCGACGGATTGATCTGCACCAGCAGCAGGTCGTCCGCCGGCGTCTCGTGGATCAGCGGAAACAGCGAAGGGTTGCCCATGTAGCCGCCGTCCCAGTACGCCTCGCCGTCGATCTCCACGGCCTGGAACAGCGTCGGCAGGCACGCCGACGCCATCAGCGCATCGAGCGAGAGCTGCCGGTTGCGGAAGACGCGCAGCCGCCCCGTGCTCACCTGCGTCGCCGCGACGAACAGTCGCGGCTGCTCGCTCGCGCGCACCGCGTCGAAGTCGACGATTCGCCCGACGACGTCGCGCAGCGGGTTGTAGTTCAGTGGATTGAACTGGTACGGCGACAGCATGCGCCCGAGCAGGTCCCGGTACTGCCCCAGGCCCGACCAGGCGGCGAGCGGATTGCCGAGGAATGCACCGAAAAGGCCTCGATCGAAGGGGCTCGCACGGCGGGCCGACGCCGCGACCTCGGACCAGAATGCGCGCAGCGCGTCGCGCGCAGCCGGGCGGCCGCCGCTCGCCCAGCCCGAGGCGAGCACCACGGCGTTCATCGCGCCGGCGCTGGTTCCGCTGATTCCCGAGATGCCGATGCGCTCGTCCTCCAGCAGCCGGTCGAGCACGCCCCAGGTGAACGCGCCGTGCGCACCGCCGCCCTGCAGCGCAAGGTCGAGTTCGTGCAGCGGCTCGGCTGCGGAACGGGCGGACGCGGCCGGGGCGGCGTCCTGGGGCGGCAACGTGGACATGGGCAGGCCGCAATCTTACCGTTGCCCCGCCGCGGTCGGCGGCGATCGCTTGCGGGTGCACAATGCCCGCTGGTCACGCCAGCAGCAGGAGAAACGACATGGCAGGACAACTCGACGGGCGCGTGGCGCTGGTCACCGGGGCAGCGTCGGGAATCGGTCGCGCCGTCGCGCTCGCCTATGCGGGGGCGGGCGCGCGCGTCGTCGTTTCCGACCTCTCCGAGAGCGGCGGCAGCGAGACCGTCTCGCGGATCGCCTCGGCCGGCGGCAGCGCCATTTTCGTGCGCGCCGACACCTCGTCGGCGAGCGACAACGAGCAACTGGTGGCGAAAGCCGTCGAGCACTTCGGTGCGCTGCACGTGGCGTGCAACAACGCCGGAATCGGGGGCGAAGCGCATCCGGTCGGCGAGATGCCGCCCGAGGAATGGAACCGCGTCATCTCGATCAACCTCTCGGGCGTGTTCTACGGAATGCGCTACCAGATTCCGGAGATGCTGCGCGCCGGCGGCGGAACGATCGCCAACATGGCGTCGATCCTCGCCCAGGTCGCCACCGGCGAGCACGCGCCGTACGTCGCCGCCAAGCACGGCGTCGTCGGCCTGACGCGCACCGCGGCGATCGAGTACGCGAAGCGCAACGTCCGCGTCAATGCGGTAGGTCCGGGTTACATCGACACGCCGCTGCTGGAGAACCTGCCGGAGGACGTGCGCGGTGCGCTGGTCGGACTGCATCCGATCGGCCGGCTCGGCCGCGACACCGAGGTCGCCGAACTCGTGCTGTGGCTGAGCAGCGAGAAAGCTTCGTTCGTCACCGGCAGCTACTACCCGATCGACGGGGGATACCTCGCGCAATGAAGAAGATCGCGCAGATGAAGCTGTTCATCGGCAACAAGAACTACTCGTCCTGGTCGATGCGCCCGTGGACGCTGATGCGCCACCTGCAGATTCCGTTCGACGAGGTGATGGTGCGCTTCGACTCCTTCGCGCCGGAGTCGAGCTTCAAGCGCACGCTCGCGGGCATCAGTCCCACCGGCCGGGTCCCGGTGCTGCAGACCGACGTCGACGGGCGCGTGCAGGTGATCTGGGACACGCTGGCCATCGCCGAGTTCCTCGCCGAGCTGCATCCCGATCGCCGCCTGTGGCCTGCACAGCGTGCGGCGCGGGCGCGCGCGCGCTCGATCGTCGCCGAGATGCACTCGGGCTTCGGCGCACTGCGCACGCATTTCCCGCTGAACGTCGAGGCGCAACTGTCCGAACTGGGGCCGCGCATCCTGCACGAGAAGCCGGAGGTGCGCGTCGACGTCGCGCGCGTGCAGGAGATCTGGGCGGAGTGCCTGGCGATCTCGGGGGGGCCGTACCTGTTCGGCACCTTCGGCATCGCCGATGCGTTCTATGCGCCGGTGGCATCGCGGTTTCGCACCTACGGCGTGCCGCTGGAGTCGAGCGCGGAAGGCTACGCCACGCGCGTGCTGCAGGCGCGCGGCGTGGCCGAATGGATCGCCGGCGCGCTCGCCGAGAACGACTTCCTCGAATTCGAGGAACCCTATCGTCGCAGGGCGATCCCGAGCGGCACGAGCAGGAGCCAGGAAGCCATCGCCCAGTCGGGATCCAGCCACGCAATCGGAATCGACAACGCGAAGACGGCGGGCACCGCCCAGGGCCGGAATCCTTCGCGACGATAGACCCCGCCCTCGCCTTCGCGCAGCCATTCGGGGTGCCGTCCCGCGTACGCGCCGAAGGCCGAGAGCAGCAGCGAGAGCGCGACGATCGTCATCGCGTACAGCACGACCGCGTCGCGATTGCCGTGCTCGGCGAGCACCGCAGTGGGAAACGGCACGAAAGCCACGAGCATCAGGAACAGAAGACCCAGCCATAGCGCACGGGCGTCGAGCCGCTCGACGGGTCGCAGCAGGCGATGCTGCGCGATCCACATCCGTGCGATCACGAGGAAGCTGATCACGTAGCCGAGCAGGTGCGGCGCGAGGTCCGGCAGCTGCGCCCAGCGGAATTCCCCGGCGCCGGCCGGCAGGCGCACGTCGAGCACGAGCAGCGTGGCGGCGATCGAGAAGACGCCGTCGCTGAGCGCGGCGATGCGTTCCGCGCCGAACAACGCGCGCCCGTCGGCAGGCAGATGCGGCGGCGACGGGTTCATCGCCCCGGCGCGCCCCGCGGGGAGCGACGCGTCGCGCGTCGCGCGGCCGCGGGGCCCGCGCGCGCGGCGCCGTGTTCGCGCTCGATCGCCGGCTCGCGCGAGCCGGCCCAGGTGAAGCGCCACGCCTCGCCCCGGCGCACGTTGCCTACGACGGCCGGACGAAAGCAGACGAGGTTCGTTCCTGCCGTCCGGCGCACGCTCGGATAGACGATTCCGATGCCGCCACGCTCGAGCAGGCGTTCGGCCAGGCGCTGCGAAGCGAGGTAGCTGTCGGGATCCAGGCAGCGGACGAAGCGCGGATCGTCGCGCAGGTCGTGGAACTCGTGCGAGAAGTCGGCCAGAAAGGCCTCGTAGGTGACGCTGTCGTCGAAGCGGCCGATCTCGTCGTACTCGACGGTCTTGTGGAACGCGATCTCGGCGAGTGCCGTCTCGATCTCGAAGGCGCAGTACCAGGCGCCGCGGTCGGGCCCGTTGAAGCGGCTTCCCTCGGGGCGTGCGTGCACGAAGGCGGCGTTGACGATGCGCCAGTTCGGCACGCCGAAAACCAGTTCGTCGATGCCGATGCCCGGCGTGAGGCCCTGCTCGGCGCGCAGCCGCTCGTTGGTGGCGTTGTCCAGCTCGAAGAGATCGGCCAGTTGCGCGTCGTCGCCGGCAATCGCGGTGAGCACGGAATCCTCGCGCGGGGCGAAGCGCGACGGAAGCAACCGGATCGTGTCGAAGCGACGAACGAGCGTCGTGCGCGGAAGCGCGGCGCTCACACGCCGCCCCTGCGCGCGTCGAGCAGCCGGCGCACCGTCTGCATCGCCAGCAGGCCGCCGGCGATCATGTAGTCGAGCGGCGAACGCCCGCCGAACATCCGGTTGCGGTTCGGCAGGCGGATCCATTCGTCGGCGAGCGCATCGCCGTAGAGGATGTGCAGCGCCTTGTAGATGCCGACCAGGTACGAGATGCGCGTGATGCGGTCGACCTCGAGCAGCCGGTCGGGCTTCTTCTTCCACTCGTAGTACGCGCTGCTCGAGACGCCGCCGAGCAGCTCGCGCGCTTCGTCGTCGCGCAGCTTCCAGCGCTCGGCGATCGCGAAGAAGCCCCGCAGCGCCGAGTGCGACAGGCGTTCGCGCTCGGCGCGCACGCTCAGGTCGGGAAAGGCCGGCGCGTCGAAACGGCTCGCCGGGTAGGCGTGCGCCGGGAGTCGGGCGTCGGAAGCAGCGGGCATCACGGTCTCCGTTATCGGAGAGTATGGTCTCCGGATTCGGAAAACGCAAGGCCGGCGCCTCTGCCGACGCCCGCGCCCGCGCCGCGATGCGGCGCGACTCCCGCGCCGCGACGCGACGCAGCTAGTCGACGATGCGAAGCGGCCGCGGCCGCGTCAGTTCCTCGGGGCGCATCAGCCGGTCGAGTTGCGCCTGCGTCATCAGGCCGCGGTCGAGAACGATCCGGTAGACGCTGCCGCCGGTGGCGTCGGCTTCGGCCGCCACGGCCGTGGCGTTCGCGTAGCCGATGTACGGATTGAGCGCCGTGACGATGCCGATCGAGTTCTCGACCATCTCGCGCAGCCGCTCGCGATTGGCAGTGATGCCGCGCACGCAGCGCTCGGTGAGCGTCCGGCAGCCGTGCTCGAGGTGCTTGATGCTCTTGAACAGGCTGTGCGCGATGATCGGCTCGAAGGCGTTCAACTGCAGTTGCCCCGCCTCGGCCGCGAAGGTGACGGTGACGTCGTTGCCGATCACCTCGTAGGCGATCTGGTTGACCACCTCCGGGATCACCGGATTGACCTTGCCCGGCATGATCGAGGAGCCCGCCTGCATCGGCGGAAGGTCGATCTCGTTGAGCCCCGCGCGCGGTCCGGACGACAGCAGCCGCAGGTCGCTGCAGGTCTTCGACAGCTTGACCGCGACCCGCTTGAGCACGCCCGAGAGCTGCACGAAGGCGCCGCAGTCCTGCGTCGCCTCGATCAGGTTCGGCGCCGTGACCAGCTCGATGCCGGTGATCTTCGACAGGCTGGCGCAGGCGAGCCTGGCGTAGTCGGGGTGCGCGGTGATGCCAGTGCCGATCGCGGTGCCGCCGAGATTGATTTCGCGGATGAGCGAGGCCGCCTCGCGCAGTCGCTCCTGGTCCTCGCCGAGCATCGTGGCGTAGGTGGAGAACTCCTGGCCGAGCGTCATCGGCACGGCGTCCTGCAGCTGCGTGCGCCCCATCTTCAGCACGTCGGCGAACTCGTGTGCCTTGGCATCGAAAGCCAGGCGCAGCTGCTCCATCGCCTCGACCAGGCGCCCGATGCCGAACCAGGCCGCCACCTTCAACGCCGTCGGGTAGACGTCGTTGGTGCTCTGGCTCATGTTGACGTGCTCGATCGGGTGCAGCACCGCGTAGTCGCCGCGGGCGTGTCCCATCAGCTCGAGCGCACGATTGGCGATCACCTCGTTGGCGTTCATGTTCGTCGAGGTGCCGGCCCCGCCCTGGATGACGTCGACGACGAACTGCCCGTGCAGCGCACCGCCGAGAATCTCCTCGCAGGCCCGCACGATCGCGTCGGCTCGCTGCGGGTCGAGCAGACCGAGCGCCTGGTTCGCCTGCGCGGCGGCCTGCTTGATCGCGGCCAGCGCGCGAACGAGTTCAGGGTAGATCGAGATCGGCGTGCCGGTGATCGGGAAGTTCTCGATCGCCCGCAGCGTATGCACGCCGTAGTAGGCATCGGCAGGAACTTCGCGCTCGCCCAGCAGATCGTGCTCGGTGCGAGTGGCGGCGGCAGGTGCGTTCATGAGGATCCGTTTCGCACGACGGTGACGAGAACCGAGGTGTCGCTGAGCGCATGAAGGACGTGGTCGACGCCGCCCGCCAGATACATCAACTGGTGCGGGCCGAGCCGTTTGGTCTCGTTGTGCGCGGAAACCTCGAGCTCTCCCTCGAGGCAGTGGACGGTCATCGGGCCGTCGACCCGATGCTCGGGAACTCTCTTGCCGGCGGGCAGCACGAGGCGCATCACCTCGATGCGATCGTCGCGCACGATCGCCGTCGACGGAAGCGCGTCGATCGCAGGCCCCAGCGGCGCGATCTCGACGATTTCGCCCGATGTCGCGTGTTTCAGTGCCATGTCGGGATCTCCGTCGGCCGCGGTTCGGCACACCGCCGCAGAATCAGCCCGGCTTGCCGTCGAGCCGCGGCCGCGTCAGCACCGGCCAGGAACGCACCACGTACAGACCGAAGGCCGCCGCCCAGAGTATCGCAGACGCCTGCACGAAAGCGACGAGCTGTGCCGGGCTGGCGATCGGCCCGACGACGCGCACGAGCGCGGCGGCAAACACGAGGACGTACATCGTCGCCTCGTAGCGGTCGGCGCGCAGCGGCCGCCCGGTGTGGCCGCGTGCGGTGCGCGTCATCATGCCGAGCGTCAGGCCGCCGATCGCGCCGACCGTCAGCGCGTGGACGGCGATCGAGTGGGTGACGACGCCGGCAGCGACGCCGGCGCGCAGCAGCAGGTGCACGACGATCCATGCGTAGGCAACGTGCAGCACCCAGACCAGCGGCGTCGTGAAGGTGCGCCACGGCTGCCACAGCGCCAGGCGCACCGCGTTGGCCAGCGCAGCCGCCAGCGCGACCACGCCGGCCAGCGCGCCGGCCCACGGCAACGCCTGCGCCGGCAGGAGGTCGACGACGAACAGCGCGATGACCGAGCCGAGCGAAAGCCGCTCGACCAGCGGGTTGCGACGCGCGTTCAGGCCCGCGATGCCGTTGTTGGTGAACATCGGCACCACGCGCCCGGCCATCACCGTCATGATGAACAGGACGACGTCGAGTCCGAGGCGCGTGCCGTGCAGCGGATCGACGGCGATCAGGCCGTCGAGCGCGCCGTGCACGACGAGCGCGAGCATGCCGAGCAGCACCAGCAGGCCGACGAAGAAGTAGTTGCGCCGGTTGCGCGAGCGCACGATCGGTATGCCGATTCCGATCGCCACCGCGAGCGGGAACGCGGCGTTGGCCAGCGCGGCGGCGAGCGGCCAGGGGCCGAGCACGAGCACGCGGGCGAGCACCCAGAGCGCAGCGAGCATCGCCAGCGGGGCTCCGGTGGGCGTAGGCCGGCTCGTCCAGTTGCGCACCGCGGTGAGCAGGAAACCGGCAATGACCGCGAGCGCGTAGCCGAAGATCATCTCGTGCGCGTGCCACAACGGCCCGCGCAGCACCGCGTGCTCGAGCGTGCCGCCGAACTGCAGCGACCACAGCAGGATGTCCAGCGCGGCGAAGACGCCGGCGAGCAGGTAGAACGGGCGAAAGCCGAGTTGCCAGAGCGCGAAGTCCGGCACCGGGGCGGTGGGCGCGGGCGCCGCACGCCCGGGTCGCTGTAGCGGCAGTTCCTTCATCGTCATGCTTGCGGGCGGTCGGGACTCGAACGGGATCTCAATAAAGGATGCGGCAGCGGATCGTGCCTTCGATCGAGCACAGCTCCTCGAGCGCGATCCGGCTCGCGTCGCTGTCGGTGTCGATGACGACGTAGCCGACGAGCGCGTTCGTCTGCAGGTATTGCGCGGAGATGTTCACGCCTGCACGCGAGAAGCGCTCGTTGATGTTGGCGATGATGCCGGGGACGTTGCGGTGCACGTGCAGCAGTCGCGACTTGCCGTCGTGCTCGGGCAGCGACACTTCCGGAAAATTCACTGCCGAAACGGTCGAGCCGTTGTTGCTGTAGCGAAGCAGCTTGGCCGCGACCTCCCCTCCGATGTTCGCCTGCGCCTCGGACGTGGAGCCGCCGATGTGCGGGGTGAGGATCACGTTGTCGAAGCGCAGCAGCGGCGACTCGAAGACGCCGTCGTTGCCCTTCGGCTCGACCGGGAAGACGTCGATGGCGGCGCCCAGCAGGTGTCCGCTTTCGAGCGCGGCGGCGAGCGCGTCGATGACGACGACGTTGCCGCGCGACGCGTTGATGAGGAACGAGCCGGGCTTCATCGTGGCGATCTGCCTCTCGCCGATCATCTCGCGCGTGGCCGGCGTCTGCGGCACGTGCAGCGTGACCACGTCGGCCAGCCGAAGCACCTCGTCGAGCGAGGCGGCCTGGCGCGCATTGCCCAGCGGCAGTTTGCTCTCGATGTCGGCGAAGACGACCGTCATGCCGAGCTGCTCGGCGAGCACGCCGACCTGGGTGCCGATGTGGCCGTAGCCGACGATGCCGAGCACCTTGCCGCGGACTTCCCAGGAGTTCGCCGCGCTCTTGTCCCAGCCGCCGCGGTGCATCCTGGCGTTCTTCTGCGGGATGCCGCGCATCAGCATGATGATCTCCCCGAGCACGAGCTCCGCGACGCTGCGCGTGTTCGAGAACGGCGCGTTGAAGACGGGAACGCCGCGCAGCGCGGCCGCGTCGAGGTCGACCTGGTTGGTGCCGATGCAGAAGCAGCCGATGGCGGTGAGCTTGGGGGCCTGCGCGAGCACCTCGGCGGTGAGGTTCGTGCGCGACCGGATGCCGACGAAATGAGCGCCCTCGATCGCGTGCACGAGCTCTTCGCCCGACAGCGACTGCCGGTACGTGTCGATGTTCGTGTAGCCGTCGTTGCGCAGGACGTCGACGGCCGAGGCGTGGATGCCCTCGAACAGAACGACCTTGAGCTTTTCCTTCGGAACGGACAGGCGCTGGGCAGTTTGGGTCATGGCGGGATCGGGTGCCGCGAATCGCCGGCGAAAGGCGTCGGGGCGGACGCGGAAAGGAAGCGGGAAAGCACGTTATTGTAGGGCCTGCCCGATTGTCCCGTTGCGCAGCAGGATCACCGAGATGCCCACGATCTTCGAGAAGCTGTACGGCGGCGCGCTGCCGTGCGCGCGCGTTTACGCCGACGAGCGCGTCTTCGCCTTCATGGACGCCGGCCAGGTGAACGACGGACACGTCATCGTCGCGTCGGTCAGGCCCTACGAGACGCTGATGGACGCCGACGAGGAAACCGCGGTCGCGATGATGAAGCTGGCGCGCCGCATCGCGATCGCCGTCGAGCGCGAGTTCGCCGCCGACGGCGTGACGATCCTGCAGGCGAACCGTGTGGCCGGCTGGCAGACGGTGCCGCACCTGCACCTGCACGTGCTGCCGCGCGTGGACGGCGACGCCGTGACGCTGGGCTGGCCGCGTCGCAACCCGCCGATCGAGCGGCTGCAGGAGCTGGCGGCGCGCATCCGGCTGTGAAGGGCCGGCAACGTTATCCTTGGCGCCGATGTCGCAGTCCGTCCCGCCCCTACCGACGATCGCCGACGTGCGCGCTGCCGCCGAGCGCCTGCGCGGTCAAGCGCACCGCACGCCGGTGCTGCGCTCGACGAGCACCGAAGCCCGGCTGGGCGCCACGATCTTCTTCAAGTGCGAGAACCTGCAACGCATGGGCGCGTTCAAGTTCCGCGGCGCGTACAACGCGATCTCGAAGCTCGCACCCGAGCGGCGTCGCGCGGGCGTCGTCACCTTCTCCTCGGGCAACCACGCGCAGGCCGTCGCACTCGCCGCCCGCGAACTCGGCACGACGGCGGTGGTCGTCATGCCGGCCGATGCCCCGGCGGCGAAGCTCGCCGCCACCCGCGAGTACGGCGCACAGGTCGTCACCTACGACCGCATTCACGAATCGCGCGAGGCGATCGCGCAGCGCCTGGCCGACGAACGCGGCCTGGCGCTGATCCCGCCCTTCGATCACGACGACGTGATCGCCGGACAGGGAACGGCGGCGCTCGAGCTGTTCGAGGAGGTCGGCGCGCTCGACGCGCTGTTCGTGCCTCTGGGCGGCGGAGGCCTGCTGTCGGGCTCGCTGCTCGCCGCCGAAGCGCTTTCGCCCGATTGCGCCGTATACGGCGTCGAGCCCGAGGCGGGCGACGATGGCCGGCAGTCGCTGCGGCGCGCAGAGATCGTAACGATCGGCCCGCCGCGGACGATCGCCGACGGCGCGAGGACGGCGCACCTGGGCCTTCGCACCTTTCCGATCATCCGGCGCCTGGTGCGCGATATCGTGACCGTGGACGACCGGCAGCTCGTCGGGGCGATGCGCTTCTTCGCCGAGCGGATGAAGATCGTCGTCGAGCCGACCGGCTGCCTGGGTGCGGCCGCGGTCTTCGCCGGTGCCGTCGGCCTGCAGGCCAGGCGGATCGGCGTGATCGTCAGCGGCGGCAACGTCGATCTCGCGCAGTACGGCCGATGGATGGCAGATCCCGCGCAGGCCGGCTGAGGTCGGTTTTACCGCGCCGTGCCCACCCGTCGGGGCTCGATCAGCTGCGTACCGCGGCGATCGAGGCGTCGACGGCCGCGCCCAGCGCTTCGACGATCGCATCGAGTTCGCCGGGCGACACGACGAACGGCGGCGCGAGGAGGACGTGATCGCCGCGCAGTCCGTCGATCGTTCCCCCCATCGGGTACACGAGCACGCCGCGCGACATCGCCTCTTGCCGGATCCGGGCGTGCAGTTTCGTCGCCGGATCGAAACTGTCCCGGGTTTCGCGATCGGCGACGAGCTCGATCGCGCGCAACAGTCCGCGGCCGCGGATGTCGCCGACGTGCGGGTGCGCGCCGAAGCGCTCGCGCAGGCGTGCGTGCAGCGCCTCGCCCATGTCGCGGCAGGCGGCGAGCAGCCCGTCGCGACGCACGACGCGCTGCACCGCGAGTGCCGCCGCGCACGCGACCGGATGCCCGAGATAGGTGTGCCCGTGCTGGAAGAAGCCGCTGCCGCGCGAGAACGCCTCGACGATGCGCGACTGCACGAGCACGGCTCCGATCGGCTGGTAGCCGCCGCCCAGCCCCTTGGCGATCGTCATCAGGTCGGGCGCCACGCCCTCCAGCTCGCAGGCGTGCAGCGTGCCGGTGCGGCCCATGCCGCACATGACCTCGTCGAGGATCAGCAGGATGCCGTGGCGGTCGCACAGCTCGCGGATGGCGCCGAAGTAGCCCGCGACCGGTTCGATCGCACCGGCGGTCGCCCCGCCGACGGTCTCGGCGACGAAGCCGATGACGTTCTCGGCGCCGAGCGCATCGATCTGCGCGGCAAGTTCGTCGACGAGCCGACGACCGTAGGCCTCGGCGCTCTCGTCGGGGCGGCGATCGCGGTATTCGTAGCACGGCGAGACGTGCGCGACGTCGACCAGCAACGGCGCGAACGGGCGGCGGCGCCACTCGTTGCCGCCGACCGCCAGAGCGCCCAGGGTGTTGCCGTGGTAGCTCTGGCGACGGGCGATGAAATGCCTGCGCTGCGGCTGGCCGATCTCGACGAAGTACTGGCGCGCCATCTTCAGCGCGGCCTCGACCGCCTCCGAGCCGCCCGAGACGAAATAGACGTGTCCGATTCCTTCGGGCGCGTCCGCGACGAGCGTGTCGGCCAGCGACTCGGCGACCTCGCTCGTGAAGAAGCTCGTGTGTGCATAGGCGAGCCGGTCGATCTGCCGGTGCATGGCCGCCCGCACATCGGGATGGCCGTGGCCCAGGCACGAAACCGCGGCGCCGCCCGAGGCGTCGAGATAGCGCCGGCCGCCGGCGTCGACGAGCGTCGTTCCTTCGCCGCCGACGGCAACCGGAAAGCTTCGGTTCAGCGCGCGGTGCAGGATGTGCGTCATCGTCGGCGAGCATAGCGCAGCGGCGACCGGCGCGGCAGGCGAAGCTCGGGCAACGGGCGGCGATCGTCGTCGCGCCCATCCCTCACGCGCTGCGCAGGCGCGCGATGCGGGCGAGCACGATCGTCGCCATCGGAACGAAGAAGCCGATCGCCACGACGACGATCATCAATTCGCCGAGCTGGCTGTAGTCGGCCGGCACCTTCACCGCCCCGCTCACCGGGTCGCGCACCTGGCGCGTGACGAGGAACAGTTCGTTCAGGTACTGCGTGAACAGCTGCGACGCCGACAGCGCGAGGTTCGTGAACGACGCCATCACCGCGAAATAGGTCGCCTTCAGATGCGCCGGGGCCGAGTTCGCGATCCAGGCGAGCATCGGCACCATCGCGATCTGACCGAGCGGCGACTCGATCGCGGTGTCGACCAGCGCGATGAAGCGCGCGTCGACGAGGCCGCCGGTGTGCGCGGCCGTCCAGTGGTGAAGCCCGTAGAACATGCCGACGATGGGCGCCGCCAGCAGCGTCGCGACGATCGTCAGCACGGCGACGATGTAGTAGATCGAGCGCTCGGCCATGAAGCGGCGAAAGACGAACAGGCCGGCCAGCGTCAGAACGCTGCCGATGACGGCGAGCACCGACAGGAACTGCTGGTCGAAGCCGAGCACGTCGATCATCCACCAGGTCTGCCCGGCGCCCGGCGTGGGCATCGCGCGGAACACGAAGATGACGAGCGCCGTGCCCAGCAGCGTCTCGCGCGCGGCGGGCGAGAGGTCTCGCGTGAGCCGCACCATCAGCGTCACGACGATCGTCATCGAGACGACGAAGACGATCTCTTCGGCCGCCGGGACGTTGCCCAGCCCGACGCCGAGCGACAGCACGGCGAAGGCCAGGCCGCCGCCCAGCACCCACCAGTTGACCGCCGGCCGGCCGGCCTGCACGAGCGTGCGCCGCTCGATTTCCTGCCTCGACACGCCCTGTCGGCGCAGGCGCCACGCCTCGCGGCGGCGCAGCCACGACGCGAACAGCACTCCCCCCACCGACACGGCGGGGATGACCAGCGCATAGGCGTAGACGCGGATGTAGACGTCGATTTTCTGCGCCTCGGGCAACCGGTCGGCGTCGCGCAGCAGGAACACGTTGGCCAGCGCCACCAGCACCGAGCCGCCGATGATCGCCACCCGTCCGAGCGTCTGCATCGTCGTGTGCATCGACCGCACGCGCTCGGCGGCAAGCGGCTCGCCGTTGCCGTCGAAGCGCGGCACCGCCTCGACGGTCATCGCGTCGGCGACCACGTCCTGCGTCACGTAGCCGATCGGCGCAAGCAGCGCCGAGAGCACGTACCACGACTCCACCGGCATGATCGCGGCCATGCGCTGCGCGTCGGCGAGCAGACCGATCATCACCAGCAGGCTCGTGGTGATCAGCGAGGCGCCGAGCCAGACGAGCCCGGCCTTGTGGCGCCAGATCAGGTCGACGAGGTGGCCGAGGGGCATCTTCAGCGCCCACGGCAAGCCGGCCCAGAACCCGAGCGCGGCGAGGAACTGCGCCGACAGGCCGAGGTATTCCTTCACGAAGAAGGTGCCGACGATTGCCGTGAGTCCGGAGATGCCGGCGGCCAGATAGACCATCAGCGGCGGCAGGTACGACACGCGCATGTCGCGCGCGAGCGCGAACACGTTGCGGTCGAACCAGGCGCCGATGCGTGCGCCGGACGCCGGCCCGCGTCGCGGCGTCGAACGCTGGGCGTGCAGCGGCAAGGTGCGCTTCAGGAGCCGCCGCGCAGGGCGCGCGCGCGACGCTCGCGCCGGATGTCGCCCACGGTGGAGAACGAAAGCGCCGCGATCGCCACGCCGCAGACGACGGCGTTGATCGTCGCGATGCGCGTCGGTGCGTAGCCGAGCAGCCAGGGCGACGCGAGCAGCAGCAGTCCGATCGCGAGGTTGCCCCACTCCTCGACGATTTCCGGATAGTAGAAGGCGTCGACCGCGAAAGTGACGATTGCCGCGCCGGCGACCATCGCCGACCAGGCCGCGGCCTGCGTACCGGCCAGGCCGAGCACGAACGGAGACGCGACGAGCCACAGCCCGAGGGCCACTTCGATGCGATCCTGCCAATGCGCCCTGATCATCGACTCCGTCCCGCGTCGTGCGAAGCAGTGATGCACATTACCATGTCGATCGCGCCGCCGAAGCCGACCGTACCGGCGTGGACGAGGCGACACGCACCCGAGCGATGGACCCGATCGAACCGCATCCGCCGATCGTCTTCGACGAAAGCGGCGCACCCCTGAGCGTGCTCTTCGGCGACGTCTTCCGCAGCCGCAGCGGTGCGCGCGCCGAGGCGCGCGAAGTGTTCGTCGAAGGTTGCACGCTGCCCGAGCGGTGGCGTGCGCTGCAGCGGCCCGGCGCCGCCGTGGCGCGGCCCTTCGCGGTGCTCGAACTCGGTTTCGGCGCGGGAATCAACTTTCTGGAGACGCTCGCAGCGTGGCGCGAAGCGGCGCCGGCCGGCCTGCGGCTGCACTTCGTGTCGATCGAGGCGCATCCGCTCGCCTGCGGCGACCTCGCCCGCATGCACGAAGCGCTCGGCGCCGACGACGCCGACGCGGCGCGGCTGCGCGCGCGCTGGCCGCTCGCGCTGCCCGGCGCGCACGTGATCGAGTTCGCCGACGCGAACGTCGTCCTGCAGTTGTGCCTGGGCGATGTCGCGCGAATGCTCGCCCGGCTGCGATCGGGGGCCGACGCGATCTTCCTCGACGGCTTCGCACCGGCGCGCAACCCGGCGATGTGGAGCGAAGCGACGATGCGTGCGATTGCGCGCCTGGCCCGGCCCGGTGCGCCCCTGGCGACGTGGACCGCGGCTTCGTCGGTGCGCGACGCGCTCGCGGCAGCCGGATTCGAAGTCGAGCGTGTCGCCGGACATGCACGCAAGCGGCATCGCCTGCAAGGCCGCTATGCGCCGCGCTGGCGCAGCTTCCCGCCTCCGGCCGAACCGCCGCAATGGCCGTCGAACGACGTACTGGTCGTCGGCGCAGGTCTCGCCGGTGCGGCAGCGGCCGCCGGCTTCGCCGGCCGCGGCTGGAACGTCCACGTCGTCGAAGCGTTGCAGGCGCCGGCCATCGGCGGCTCGGGCCAGCCGCTCGCCGCCGACCACCTGCATCTTTCGATCGACGACAACGTGCTGGCACGGCTGACGCGTGCGGGGCTCGGCGCGCGCGCCGCGCTGCTCGACGACGCGCCGCCGGCGGGCAAACTGGTGCTCGACGGCGACGACGCACAGGCGGAAAAGCGCGTCGCGATGCTCGAGTCGCTCGGCTTTCCGGCCTGCTTCGCCCAGCACGTCGACGCCGCCGAAGCCGGCGATCTCGCCGGCATCTCCGTGCCGCGCGGGGCGCTGTGGCTGCCGGCGACGCACGTTGCCGACCCGCGCGCGCTCGTGCGCGACTGGCTCGGCCGCGACGGCGTTGCGGTGCGCACCGGTTCGCGCATCGAACGCCTCGTGCGCGACGACGGGCGCTGGCATGCGATCGACGGCGCCGGCAGCACCGTTGCAAGCGCATCGGTTGTCGTGCTCGCCAACGCCGGCGACGCGGTGCGCCTGGGCGCAGCGCCGTCGATTGCGATGCGCGCCCGGCGCGGACAGAGCACCTGGCTTGCGCGCGACTGCCTGCCCGGCCTGCGCCGCGCCGTCAGCGGGCTCGCCTGGGCAGCGCCGGCCGGGGATCGCACGCTGGTCGGCGCGAGCTTCGAAGCGAGCGAATCGCCCGAGTTCTCGGCGCAGGCCGATGCGAGCAACCTGCGCAGACTCGCGCACATGCTCTTTGCGCCAGCAACGGCTGCCGTCGTCGCCGGCGACTGGGTGCGAAGCGCCGCCAGCGCATCGGTGGGCGTGCGCTGGGCGAGCACCGATCGGATCGCCGTCATCGGCGAGATGGCCGACGAAAGCCTCGCGCAAGCCGACGCCCGACGCCTCGTGCGCGACGCCCGCTGCCCGCTACCGCGCGCACCGGGCCTGTACGGCGCCTTCGGCTTCGGTGCACGCGGCGTGCTGTGGGCGTGCCTGGCGGCGCGTTGCCTGCCGGCACTGGCCGACGGTTCGCCCGTTGCGCTCGAGTCGGATCTGCTCCGAGCCCTGGACCCGGCGCGCTTCCTGCGCAGAGCCCTTCGAAAACGCCTCGCATCGAGCGATCGATGCAGCGACCGATAATCGACGAAAATGAATACGGACGACTGACATCGTGAAGGACCTTCCCGCCTCGCTGCTGCGCGCGCTGCTGGCGGTCGTCGACACGCGCAACTTCTCGCGCGCCGCGCGCGAACTCGGTACGACGCAGCCGGCCGTGAGCCTGCAGATCCGCCGCCTCGAAAAGCTGGTCGGCGCCACGCTCCTCGAACGCACGACACGTTCGGTCGAACCCACCGAAACGGCGCTGCGCCTGTTGCCGATCGCCCGCGAACTGCTGCGTCTGCAGGCGATCGTCCTCACGCGGCTGGGCGCGCCGTCGTTGGCCGGCGAGGTGCGCCTGGCCGCCGACGAATCGGTCGCACTCGGCCTGGGCGTGATCGAGACGGTGCGCGATTTCGCGCACGCGTGGCCGCAGGTGCAACTGCAGTTGCGCATCGACGAGGCCGGCGCATTGCGCGAGGAGTTCGCCCAGGGACACTTCGACCTGCTGCTGGAGCACTCCGACACCGTCGTTGCCGGCGCGACGCTCGTCGCACGCGAACGATTGCTGTGGTACGGGCGGGCGATGCCGTCCGACGACGGCGCACCCTGGCCGGTGATCGCGCCGCCCCGAGGCGGATCGCTGCGCCGGCGCAGCGATACGGCGCTGGCCGGCAGCGCGGCGCGCCATCGCGTGGTCTTCGAAGCGCCGAGCCTGGCGATGTGCATCGAAGCCGCGCGACGCGGCCTGGGCATCGTCGTGCTGCCGGCGGACGTCGGACGCGCGCATGCGCTCGATCGGCCCTCGACCCGCGGGCTGCCGGCGCTGGGCGCCACTTCGGTACTGTTGCGCCAGCGCGCCGAGCTCGGAGAAGCGGCGGTGGCGCTGCGCAACGCGCTGCGGCAGGCGTCGGCCGTGCGGCGTACCCGCGGCCGGCCGCGCGTGCCCGATCGTTGAACGAGTGGCCGTAGCCGTCGACGCCGGCGTCATCCTCGGAAGACCGACGAATTCAGCGCTCGCATTCCGGGCGTCCTGCCTCGTGGCGTCGATTACGAGCGCTTCATTTTCGAGCGGCTGCGCCGCGTCGAGCTCAGCCGAAGCCGATGCTCACCCGGGTCCCGCTACCGGCCGAGCTGTCGATCGAGATCACCCATCCGGCGCCTTCGCAGATACGCTCGACGATGCTCAACCCCAGCCCGATCGACGGCCGCCCGGCGTCGCTTCCTCGCCGGCGTTGCGCCGGTTCGCTGGAGGCGTCGAAACCGCGTCCGTCGTCGCAGACGACGAGGGTCGACGCATCGAGCCGCACGTCGACCTGCGTCCCGCCGCTGTGCCGGATCGCGTTGCGCACGAGGTTCACCAGTACGATCCAGAGCACGTCCCGGTCGGCGCGGACCGATGCACCGGAACCGACCGACGCGCGCAGCGCGATCGAACGCGCCCTGGCCTCCGCTTCGAGGTGCGCGAACACGTTGTCGACGAGCGACGCGACGTCGGTCGACGAACCGGCAGCCGAGGCCGTTCCGCGTGCCGCTCGCAGCAGTCCGGTGGTCAGCCGCGTGATCTCCTCGAGGCTGGCCCGCAGCTGGGCAGCGCGCGTGCGCTGCGGCGCGTCGAGCGGACCCGCCTCGAGGAGATCGAGCGTCGACACCGCCTGCATCAGCGGCGTTCGAAGCTCGTGACTGGCCGCTGCGGAAAACGCCCGCTCGCGCGCCAGCGCCGCATCGATTCGACGGCGACGTTCGTCGAGCGCAGCCGCCAGCTCGGCCGACTCGGCGTGCCGTGCGAGCCCGAGCAGCGGGGCCGGCTTCGCCGCCGCCCGCTCGTTTCGCACTTCGCGTGCCAGCCGTTCGAGGTCGTCGGTGAGGCGCCGCGCGACGCGATCGCTTCCGGCCAGCACGACGAGCGCGATGGCGACCACCGACGCGGCGAGAATCGCGGCAACGTTGCGCTCGCGCTGCTCGTGCTCGACGACGTCGTAGACGAGGTAGAAGCGCCGCCCGTCGCGCTCGCCGACCGCGACGTGATACTCCACTCCCGGCGAAGGAAAGATCTCGTAGGCTCCGGAGGCCTGCGGCAGGCGCATCAGGTAGTCGGGCAGCGGTTCCGACTCGCCGGGACCGCTCACGTACAGCCGCATGTCGGGCGTGTTCGGCGCGGCGAGCGTCGGGTCGCGCGCGTACTGCTCCATGCTCAGGCGCAACTGCCCGGCCGCGACCGCGTCGATCACCTGCTCCTCCCAGCGCTCGGCACTCCAGTAGACGAATGCCGCCTGCGCAACGGCGACGACGAGCGCGAGCGCGGTGAGCAGCCAGGCCAGGCGCCTGCGCAGCGATGCGGGCGCTGCGCCACGCCGGCTCATCGCGTGCGGGTCGTCGCGCATCCCATGGCGCCCGGCGCCCGGCGCCGGCCTCGTTGCGTGCGCCTCATTGCGCACGAAGCCGATAGCCGTGGCCGTGCAGCGTCTCGATCGGATCGAGCGTGCTGCCGGCCTGCGCGAAAGCTCGCCGCGTCGCGGCAACGAGCGCACGCAGCGCCTCGTCGCGAAAGGCGTCGTCGCCCCAGATCGCACGTTCGAGCATCGCGTGCGAGAACACCTTGTCGGGTCGCTCGGCGAGCAGCTCCAGCAGCCGAAGCGGCCTGGGCGGCAGCCGCAGGAGCAGGCCGTCGACGCGAACGCTGCGCGCCTCGCGGTCGATGCGAAGGCGTCCGGCGACGATCACGCCGGTGAGCGCGCGCCCCTGGGCGCGTCGCAGCAGCGCGTCGACCCGCACGGCGAGCTCGGGAAGGTGGAACGGCTTGACCAGGTAGTCGTCGGCGCCGGCATCGAAACCCGCCAGCTTGTCGTCGAGCTCGTCGCGCGCCGTGAGCATGATCACCGGTGCGTCCTCCTGCAGCTCGTTGCGAAAGCGCCGGCACCATTCCAGTCCGTCGAGCCGCGGCAGGCTCAGGTCGAGCACGACGAGTTCGGGCGCCTGCCGGGCCGCGAGCGCCAGGCCGAGGTAGCCGTCGCCGGCGTAGTCGCAGGTGTGGCCGCTGTGCAGCAGGTAATCGCAGACGTTCGCGCCGATCACAGGATCGTCTTCGATGACGAGGATCCGCGCCACGGCGTCGCTATTCGATGCCCTGACTGGCGAGGTACGACTCGTAGTCGCCGCGCCAGTCGACGATCGCGCCGCCGGCGCGCACCTCGATGACGCGCGTGGCGATCGCGTCGACGAACTGGCGGTCGTGCGAGACGACGAAGATCGTCCCCGGATATTTTTCGAGCGCGTACTGCAACGACTCGATCGACTCCATGTCGAGGTGGTTGGTCGGCTCGTCGAGCATCAGTACGTTGTGCCGCCCGAGCATCAGCCGCCCGAAGCTCATCCGGTGCATCTCGCCGCCGGAGAGCACGCGCACGGGCTTTCGCACTTCGTCGCCCGAGAACAGCATGCGCCCGAGGATGCCGCGCAGCGTCTGCTCGTCGTCGCCCGGCTGCGTGTAGTGCGACAGCCAGTCGGTGAGCGTGCGGTCGGATTCGAAGTCGGGATGCACGTCCTGCGCCATGTAGCCGACGTCGGCGTTCTCCGACCAGCGCGCCTCGCCCTCGGTGGGTGCAAGGCCGCCGCCCTTGCCCGCGGCAGCGTTCGGGTCGAGGCCGCCGCGGTCGGTGCCCAGCAGCGTGCGCAGCAGCGTCGTCTTGCCCGCGCCGTTGGCGCCGACGATGGCGACCCGGTCGCCCGCATCGAAGATCGTCGAGAAGCCGGAGAACACCGGTGCGTCGGCGCCGTCGTATCGGTAGCCGAGGTTCTCGACCTCGAGCGCCTGCCGGTGCATCGGCTTGACCTGCTCGAAGCGGATGTACGGGCTCTGCCGCGACGAAGGCTTCACTTCGACCGTCGCGCTGCGGATCTTCGCGATCAGCTTCTGGCGCGAGGTGGCCTGGCGCGCCTTCGCCTTGTTCGCCGCGAAGCGCTGCACGAATTCCTGCAGCTCGGCGATGCGCTCCTTCGCCCGATCGTTCGCCGACACCAGGCGCTGGCGCGCCTGCGCCGACGCGAGCATGTAGTCGTCGTAGTTGCCCGGATAGACGCGCAGCTCGCGGTAGTCGAGGTCGGCCATGTGCGTGCACACGGCGTTCAGGAAGTGGCGATCGTGCGAGATGATCACCATCGTCGAGTCGCGATCCTCGAGCACCTTCTCGAGCCAGCGGATGGTGTCGATGTCGAGGTTGTTCGTCGGCTCGTCGAGCAGCAGCACGTCGGGATCGGAGAACAGCGCCTGCGCGAGCAGCACCCGCAGCTTCCAGCCCGGCGCGATCTCGCGCATCGGCCCGGCGTGCTGCTCGACGGGAATGCCCAGTCCGAGCAGCAGTTCGCCCGCACGCGCCTCGGCGGTGTAGCCGCCGTATTCGGCGAACTTCGCCTCGAGCTCGGCGGCGTGCATGTAGTCGTCCTCGCTCGCCTCGGAGTTCTCGTAGATCGCGTCGCGCTCGCTCATCGCCGCCCACATCTCGACGTGCCCCATCAGCACGACGTCGAGCACGCGCTGGTCCTCGAACGCGAACTGGTCCTGGCGCAGCTTTCCCAGCCGTACGTTCGGCTCGAGCACGACCTGCCCGCTCGACGGCTCGAGATCGCCGCCGAGGATCTTCATCAGGGTCGATTTGCCCGATCCGTTGGCGCCGATCAGGCCGTAACGGTTGCCGTCGGCGAACTTGGCGTTGACGTTCTCGAACAGGGGCTTGGCCCCGAACTGCATCGTGATGTTGACTGCGGAGAGCATTCGGTTCGCTATTGCCCGCGCCTGCGGGCGGTTGAGTCTTGCAGGGCCGCGCGTGCGCGGCGGTGAAACGGCGAAGCCCGCGCGTGCGGGCGGTGGATCGGATTCAGCCCACCCAGACGCGGGCGTTGCGGAACAGGCGCATCCAGGGCGAGTCCTCGCCCAGCGACGGATCGCGCCAGCTCATCTGGATCGTGCGAAAGACGCGCTCCGGATGCGGCATCAGGATCGTCGCGCGTCCGTCGTCGCTGGTGAAGCCGGTGAGGCCGCCGGGCGAGCCGCCCGGGTTTGCCGGGTAGCGCTCGGCCGGCGTGCCGTCGTTCTCGACGAAACGCAGCGACGCCCGTGCGCGGTCGCGCTGATCGTCGGCGGCGAACTGCGCACGTCCCTCGCCGTGCGCCACCGCGATCGGCATGCGGCTGCCCGCCATGCCGGCGAACAGCACCGAAGGCGACTCGAGCACCTCCACCATCGAGAAGCGCGCCTCGTACTGCTCGGAGCGGTTGCGCACGAAGCGCGGCCAGGCGGCTGCGCCCGGGATGATCGACTTCAGTTGCGACAGCATCTGGCAGCCGTTGCACACGCCGAGCGTGAAGGTATCGGGCCGCTGGAAGAAAAGCGCGAACTGCTCGGCCATTTTCGCGTTGTACAGGATCGACTTCGCCCAGCCGCTGCCTGCGCCCAGCACGTCGCCGAAGGAGAAGCCGCCGCAGGCGACCAGGCCGCGGAAGTCGGCGAGCCGGTGCCGGCCCGCGAACAGGTCGGTCATGTGCACGTCGAAGCTCTCGAAGCCGGCGCGATCGAAGGCCGCGGCGATCTCGGTCTGGCTGTTGACGCCCTGCTCGCGCAGGATCGCGATGCGTGGCCGTGCGCCGCGCGCGACGTAAGGCGCCGCGACGTCCTCGCCCGGATCGTAGCTCAGTGCGACGTGCAGGCCCGGGTCGTCGTTGCGCTCGATGCGCTCGAATTCCTCGACGACGCAGTCGGGGTCGTCGCGCAACGCCGCGATGCGCGCACTCGTCTCGCTCCAAATGCGTTGCAGGATCGCGCGTGACTGGCGATAGATCCGGCGCCCGTCGCGCCAGACGTCGACCGTGTCGTGCGCCTGCGGCTTGCCGATCACGTGCGACATCGTCGACAACCGGTGCGCGCGCAGCACGCCGAGCACTGCGTCGCGCGCTTCGGCGCGCACCTGCAGCACGGCGCCGGGCTCCTCGCAGAACAGCGCCCGCAGCGTACGTTCGTCGCGCTGCACCGCCACCTGCTCGGGGCGGATCTTGTAGTCGCCCCAGTCGGCCACGTATTGGTCGATCGTCAGCAGATCGACGTTCAGCCCGACGCCGCAGTGTCCGGCGAAGGCCATTTCGCAAACGGTTGCGAACAGCCCGCCGTCGGAGACGTCGTGATAGGCGAGCAGTTGTCCGTCGGCGTTCAGTTGCTGGACCGCCGCAAAGAAGTGCGCCAGGCGCTGCGCATCGTCGAGGTCCGGCGCCTCGTCGCCGACCAGCCCCCAGGCCTGCGCCAGCGCCGAGGCGCCCATTCGCTGGCGGCCCGCGCCGAGGTCGACGAGGATCAGCACCGAATCGACGTCGCGGGCGAGTTGCGGCGTCAGGACGCCGCGCGCGTCGCTCACCGGCGCATAACCGGTGACGACGAGTGAGACCGGCGCGAGCACTTCGTGCACTTCGCGCGGGCCCGGCGCGCCAGCGCCGGCACCCGGACCCGAGCCCGGACCCGAGCCCGACGCGGGCGAACCGTCGCCCTGCCAGCGCGTGCGCATCGACAGCGAATCCTTGCCGACCGGGATCGCCAGCCCGAGTTCGCGACACAGCGCGGCGCAGGCGTCGACCGCGTCGAAGAGGTCGGCGTCCTCGGCCGGATCGCCGCACGCGGCCATCCAGTTCGCCGACAGCTTGATCTGCGCGAGCGAGTCGATCGGCGCCGCGGCGAGGTTCGTCACCGCTTCGGCGACGGCGACGCGCGACGCGGCGCGCGCGTCGATGACGGCCAGCGGCGTACGCTCGCCGATCGCCAGCGCCTCGGCGCGGTAGCCGTCGTAGTCGGCCAGCCCGACCGCGCAGTCGGCGACCGGTACCTGCCATGGGCCGACCATCGGATCGCGCGAGCACAGCCCACCGACGGTGCGGTCGCCGATCGTCACCAGGAACGCCTTGCTCGCGACCGCCGGCATGCGCAGCACGCGCTCGACGGCATCGGGCAGCGAGATGCCGGCGAGGTCGAGCGGCGCCAGCGCGCGCGCGCGGCGCAGCGCCTGGCGGTGCATGCGCGGCGGCTTGCCGAGCAGCACGTCGATCGGCATGTCGACCGCGAGTTCGGTGGCGCCCGCCTCGCGCTGCGCGTCGTCGGCGGCCGCCTCGACGACAAGCTGCCGGTCGTCGGAGACGGTGCCGACGACCGCGTAGGGGCAGCGTTCGCGCCGGCACAGATGATCGAAGAGCGCGAGCGAATCGGGCGCGATCGCGAGCACGTAGCGCTCCTGCGATTCGTTCGACCAGATCTCGGCCGGCGACAGCCCGGACGCCTCGAGCGGCACCTTACGCAGATCGAAGCGTGCGCCGCGCCCGGCACCGTAGACGAGCTCGGGAAACGCGTTCGACAGCCCGCCTGCGCCGACGTCGTGCAGCGACAGGATCGGATTGCGATCGTACAGCTCCCAGCAGCGGTCGAGCACTTCCTGCGCGCGGCGCTGCATTTCGGGGTGGCCGCGCTGCACCGAATCGAAGTCGAGTTCGGCCGTGTTGGTTCCGGCGCCGACGCTCGAGGCGGCGCCGCCGCCCAGGCCGATGCGCATGCCGGGGCCGCCGAGCTGCACGAGCAGCGTGCCGGCAGGCAGGTCGAGCTTGTGCGTGAGCCCGTCGTCGATGGCGCCGACGCCGCCGGCGATCATGATCGGTTTGTGATAGCCGCGAACCCGGCCTTCGACGCGCTGCTCGTAGGTGCGAAAGTAGCCGAGCAGGTTCGGCCGGCCGAACTCGTTGTTGAACGAAGCGCCGCCGATCGGCCCCTCGAGCATGATCCGCAGCGGCGAGGCGATGCGCTCGGGAACGCCCGAACCGCCTTCCTCCCACGGTTGCACGTAGCGGTCGATGCGCAGGTTGGAGACGGTGAAGCCGGTCAGCCCGAACTTCGGCTTCGCACCGCGGCCGGTGGCGCCCTCGTCGCGGATTTCGCCACCGGCGCCGGTGGCCGCGCCCGGAAACGGCGAGATTGCCGTCGGGTGGTTGTGCGTCTCGACCTTCAGCAGCGCGTGAGTGCGCCGTTCGGCCGCGACGTATCGACCGTTCGCGGTGGCGTCGGGATGAAAGCGCCGCGCCCGGCCCCCTTCGAGAATTGCCGCGTTGTCGGCGTAGGCGACGACGGTGCCGTGCGGGTGGGCCGCGTGCGTGCTGCGGATCATGCCGAACAGCGTCTCGTCGCGCGGCTCGCCGTCGACGGTCCAGCTCGCGTTGAAGATCTTGTGCCGGCAGTGCTCGGAGTTCGCCTGCGCGAACATCATCAGCTCGACGTCGGTGGGGTCGCGCCCGGCGGCGACGAAGGCGTCGAGCAGGTAGTCGATCTCGTCGTCGGACAGCGCCAGCCCCAGTTCGCCGTCCGCGCGCACGAGCGCGTCGCGACCTCGTTCGAGGACCGGCACATGCCGCATCGGCTTGCCGGGCAGCGACGCGAAGAGCTCGCGCGGATCGGGGCGTGCCAGCAGCACGCTCTCGGTCATCCGGTCGTGCAGCACTGCGCCCAGGAGCCCGAGCGCATCGGCATCGAAGTCGCCGCCGCGCACGAGGCCGCCGAGCTTCGCCTGCGCTTCGACCCGGTACTCGATGCCCCGCTCGATACGGCGAACCGTATCGAAACCGCAGCTGTGCGCGATGTCGGTCGCCTTGCTTGCCCAGGGCGAGACGGTGCCGATGCGCGGCACGACCCAGAGCGGCTGGCCGGAATCCGGGCGTGCTTCCGCCAGCGCGCCGAGCAGTTCGACGAGGCGCGCGCGCACCCCCGCCGCCGGTTCCGCGTCGAACCAGACGAAGTAGACGAAGCGCGCGTGCACTGCGCCCACGCGTGGGTCGATCGCCCTCGAGCGCTCGAGCAGGCGGGCCAGGCGAAACACGGAAAGGGCCGGCGCGCCGGACAGCGTCAGGTACGTGGACATCTACAGTGACGGAAGGCGCCGGAGGCGCGGCGCGAAAGAGCGTGCGAAGACCCTCATTATATTGGTGCGCCCGGCGTGCGCCTCAGCGCCCGGATTCGTCGCGATGCGTCGTTGCGCGTGGCCTCGGTCCTTGCAAGACCCCGGTTCACGAAACCGGTGCCAGTTCGACGGTGATCGCGGCGACCGCATGCGGCGGCATTGCAAACTCCAGATGAAGCGTGGCGGCTGCGTGCTTCCACGGCAGGGGCTCGCGCCTTGGCTGGGAAGCCGCGTCGAGTTGCTCGACTTCGCGCTTCGTCGGGACCTGCGGTTTTCCCATTTCGATCCAGAGCCGCCTGGCATTGGCGTGCTCGTCGTCGATGCGCTCGACGTAGGCGTTGCGCGGACACGGGATTCCTCGGAGCTCGACGTGGATCGATTCGGTGTCGATCGGATGCCGGGGCAGCGCATGGTTCGTCGCCATCACGGTCAATTCGTCGCGGTGGCGAATCACCCAGACGTCCACGGTCTCGTGCCTGCCCTGCACGGCGAATTCCTCGATGCCGATGCGGTGCAACAACTCGAAGGCGCGGTACGAAGGCTTGGCCACGCCCTGCAAGGTGAGCAGGCCGAAGCCGCCCTGGAATGCCGCGGCCGGCATGTAGTTTTCTTCGAAGATGTCGCTGAAGGTCCAGTAGCTGTAGCCCTGCACGAGCCCTCGCGCCTCCATCATCGTCTTGACGATGACCGCCGCCGCGTACGGCTCGTCGTGCAGACGGTCGCGCGGATTCGACGACGAATTCCACTCGGTGTAATAGAGCGGCTTTCCGCGCGCCTTGCGCTGCGTCTGGCGCGCCCGGTCGCGCAGCACGCTTCTGCGGCTCAGCGCCAGTTGCGCCTCGGTATCGTCGTCGGCCGTCCCGAATGCGTCCGTCGGGTACTGATGCGTGCTGACGAAATCCGCCGGTACGCGGTTTTCCTCGCAGAAGTCGAGGAACTCGGAGATCCACCCGTTGTCGGCAGTGGCCGGGCCGCCGACCTGCAACCGATCGTCGATCTCCTTGATCGCGTGTGCGGTGACGCGGTAGAGCTCGAAGTAATCGGCCTGCGTGCCGGTCCAGAACCGGGACAGGTTCGGCTCGTTCCACACTTCGAAGAACCAGCTGCCGACTTCGTCGATGCCGTAACGCCGCACCCAGTGCTTCACCAGCCGGCCGATGAGTCTCCCCCATTCGGCATAATCTTCGGGCGGCGTTATGTTGGCTCGATAATGGAATACGGTTTCGCCGCTCGATGCCAATGTCGACGGCATGAAACTCAATTCGACGAAAGGTTTCATCCCGATCGAGATCAGGAAATCGCAGATCTGGTCGGCGTTGAAGAACGAGAAGACCAGACGGTTGCGCTCGTCCATCAGCGTTCCCATCTGGTCGCTCAACAGGTCGTGGAAGCGAACATGGCGAAAGCCGAGTTGTTCGTGACATCGTCGCAATTGCCGCTGCCAGTCGGCGCGCAACGCCAGCGGTGCATGTCCGCTGCCGACGGTGTGTTCCCAGAAATGGGGCAGCGCCAGCGGCGCGCTGTCCAGGTCGCAACAGAACCGGCTTTGCTTCATCGCGATCACCCCTCGACCCCGGCGGCACCGCTGAAATGCCGGCGGACGAGGCCGGCATCTCCGGAGTCGCCGAGCAAGACACGCGCCTCGGCGAGCTCGCCGCCGGGGACGGCAACGATCTTCACGCGCCGGCCCGGGCGTCGAGCTGCGTAGCGAACATGCGGCTCTGGTCCTTGCATCCGAAGTATCTCGATTCCCGGGGCCTCGTCGCGCTGTGGCGCGAATCGCTGCTGGCGCAGGCGGTCCTGCGCGACGAAACGATCGGCTATCGCAAGCATCCGCAGCTGGAGCGATTCAGGAATCATCCGACGCCGCTGGCCGCCATCTCGCGCTATCTGCAGGCCGTCCATGGCGAGTCGGTCTTGCGCGGATACACCTTCGATCGAAGCCGGATCAAGCGAGCAACGGCATTGGCGAGCCTGACCGTGACGACGGGCCAGCTGCAGCACGAATGGGCGCATCTGATGAACAAGCTCCAGGCTCGAAGTCCTGCGCATTACCGGAAGTGGCGCGAAACCAGCGAGCCGGAAGCCCACCCGCTGTTCCGGGTCCGTCCGGGGCCGACCGAGTCGTGGGAGCGTTGAACGGTCTTCGCCCGCCTCGGCACCGCCTATACTCGTCGCACGGGGCGGGCCTCGGTCGAATCGGGTCGCCGCTCCCGATCCCGCGCGCAACCGCGGCCCGCGCCCGACACAACAACGAGGAGGCAGCATGAGCGGAATCCGGATCCTGGCCATTGCGCTGATCGTCGCCGGCATTCTCGGCCTGGTCTATGGCAGCTTCAGCTACACCCGAGAGACTCACGAAACCAGGGTGGGACCGATCGAGTTGTCGATCAAGGACAAGGAGACCGTCAACATTCCGGTCTGGGCGGGCGTCGGGGCGATCGTGGTGGGCGGCGTGTTGCTGGTGTTCGGAAGCAGGAAACGCTGATCGCGCGGCCGAAGGTCGTTCCGGCACATGTACGACCCGAGGAAACTGCCGTTGCACTACCGGCAGCTTTCGAGCGCCGCGCGCGAACTGGACCGCTCGCGACTCGCGCTGCTGCCGCGATTTCTCACGCTGTTCGGTCCGGGGCGCTTCCGCGCCAGTGAGATTTTCCGACTCGGTCTGCTCGGCATGGCGCCTGGCGACTGGAACGAGTTCATCAGCAAGGAGCGGATGACCCGGATTCAGAAGCGCCTGAATCCGCGCGAATTCGCCGTGCGCGCGAACGACAAGGCGGTCTTCCATCGCTTCTGCGACGACGCGGGACTGCCGACACCGGGACTCGTGGTCGAACTCGACTCGAATGACCGCGCGCAGGCGCGCAGTCGGCTCGCAGCGCTCGCCGAAGGCGAGATCGTGATCAAGCCGTCGCTCGGGTATCAGGGCCAGGGCGTCCTGCTGTTGAATCACCGTGACGGGTGGTTCGCGAGCCTCGACGGAGAAAAACATTCGATCGACGATCTGGTCGCGCGACTGGACCAGAACACCGAATTCGACCGCTGGTTGGTCCAGCCGCGCGTCACGAATCACCGCGCCGTACTGGCGATCAGCCCGTCCAACGCGCTGCAAACGCTGCGCATCGTCACTTTCGTCGACGATGCGGGCCAAGCGCACATCGTCGCCTCGCAGTGGCGACTCGCGCGCGCCGACTCGCTGACCGACAATTTCCACGGCGGCGCGAACGGCAACCTGCTGTGCAATGTCGATGTCGACGAGGGTCGCATCATCGCCGCCCTTCGGCTCGCGTCGGGCGGCACCGGCATGGAGGAGCTGGCGCGCCATCCGACGAGCGGCGTGACCTTCGCAGGCCTCGACATACCCCTGTGGAGCGAAGCGGCAGCGCTCGCCCGCCGAGCTGCACTCCTCATGTTGCCGATGCGATCGATCGGCTGGGACATCGGCCTGACACCGACCGGACCGATGATCATCGAGGCGAACGAACGATGGGATCCGCAGAACGCCGACGGCGAAATGGGCAAGCGACTGCGTTTCATGGCTGCGCGCACGACCCTTTTCCGGTTCACCGGAATCTCGTGGTCGCAATTCGTATTTCGACGCGATCGCCCGGGGTGACCGGCGCGCAGAGCGGCGGCCCTCGCTAAGACGGTCGGCAGACGATCCTGCGCAACGGCCAACCGAAGCTGACCTCGCCGTCTTCGGCGCGGAAGTCGAAGCGCTCTTCGATGTAGTCCGACACCTGCACCGGCGAAGCGCGCTCGATGCCGAACAACGACTTGCAATAATCGGCCATCTGCGCCTTGCTGGAAAACTTCCATCTGGGCGTCACCGACTCGTCGCTGATCACCGAGAATTCCGCGCGGCGCAACCGGTCGGTCGTTCGCGAATCGAAGAACACGCCCGCGTGTCCCAGCGGATTGTGCTGGTGGACGAAACCGTTCAGGAACACGGCGCTGGCAGTGCCGGCGTCGACATCGACGATCACGACCGTACCGTCGGGTCGCAGGAGTCGGCGCATCTCGACAAAGATCGCACCGAGATCGGGCGCGTGGTGCAGCCCCGCCAGGCTGACGACGCAGTCGACGCTGCCGTCTTCGAGCGGCACGTTGGTCAACGGAGACTGGAATTTCCGCGCGCCGGCTTGCAGCGCACACCGGGCGAAGAAAGGTGCCGCTGGTTCGACCGCAACGTACTCGACGGTTCGTGGCAGATAGCGGCGCAGGTAGCCCCCGCCGGCCGGCATGTCGCACACGATCGCACCTGGCGCCAGGACCAGCGGCGCGATCGCGACGCCGAATTCCTCGGCGCGAGCCTCCGAACAACGAAGCATCGCCTCATGGTACGAATCCGCGCGCCGGCTGAAGATCTCTTCGTAAGTGTCGAACATGCAACCCCGCGGTTCGAAGTCCCTATGCGGCAAAGCCGTATCCGCCGCCGCCCGGCGTCTGCACGACGAACACGTCGCCCGCGTCGAGTTGCGCCGAGTCCGCGTGGCGCAGGCGCTCGATGCGCCCATCCGCGCGTTCCACGCAATCGGCTCCCGGTGCACCCGCTCCGCCGCCCGCCGCACCGAAGGCCGGATGCACGCGGCCATTGGCGAGGATCGACGCCGTCATCGGCTCGAGGAAACGGATGCGCCGCAATGCGCCGTCGCCACCACGCCAGCGCCCTTCCCCGCCCGATCCGGCGCGAATCTCGAAACGCTCGAGTCGCACCGGATAGCGCGTCTCGAGGATCTCCGGGTCGGTGAGCCGCGAATTCGTCATGTGCGTCTGCACGACCGAGGTGCCGTCGAAGCCGCCGACCGTTGCACCCTGCGCGTCGAGGCGTGCGCCCGCGCCCGAGCCGCCCGAGATCGTCTCATAGTACTGGTAGCGATCGTTGCCGAAAGTGAAGTTGTTCATCGTCGGCGCGCTTCCTGCCATCACGCCGAGCGCCCCGTACAGGCAGTTGGTGATGCACTGCGAGGTTTCGACGTTGCCGGCGACCACCGCCGCCGGATGGCGCGGGTTGAGCATCGAGCCCTCCGGCACGCGCACCTCGATCGGTTTCAGGCAGCCGTCGTTCATCGGAATCTCGTCGTCGACGAGCGTGCGGAACACGTAGAGCACCGCGGCCGTCGTCACCGCCAGCGGTGCGTTGAAGTTGTTCGGCTGCTGCGGCGAGGTGCCGGCGAAGTCGACCACCGCCGAGCGCCGCTGCCGGTCGACCGAGATGCGCACGCGGATCGTCGCACCGTTGTCCAGCGGCAGCGCGAACTCGCCATCGCGCAGCGCGCCGATCACGCGACGCACCGACTCTTCGGCGTTGTCCTGCACGTGCCGCATGTACGCGTGCACGACCTCCAGGCCGTACTGCGCCAGCATCTTCGTCAGTTCCTCGCGCCCCTTCTCGTTGGCGGCGATCTGCGCGCGCAGGTCGGCGAGGTTCTGCGCGGGGTTGCGCGCCGGATAGCGCGCCGCGAGCAACGACTCGCGCAACGCGTCCTCGCGCATGCAGCCGCCGCCGACGAGCAGGAAGTCGGTCAGCAGGACGCCCTCTTCGTCGATGTGCGTGCTGTCGGGCGGCATCGAACCCGGTGTCCGGCCGCCGACGTCGGCGTGGTGTCCGCGCGAGCCGACGAAGAAGAGGATCTCGCGCCCTGCGGCATCGAACACCGGCGTGATCACCGTGATGTCGGGCAGGTGCGTGCCGCCGGCGTAGGGATCGTTGAGGACATAGACGTCGCCGGGCGACAGCGGAGCCCGGCCGGGGTCCTGCGCGAGCGGTCCGCGCGCCGCGTGCGCTTCGATGACGGCGCGCACGCTCGCCCCCATCGAACCCAGGTGTACCGGCATGTGCGGCGCGTTCGCGACGAGGTGCCCGTCCGGATCGAAGATCGCGCACGAGAAGTCGAGCCGCTCCTTGATGTTCACCGAGTGCGCGGTGTTCTGCAGCCGGTAGCCCATCTGTTCGGCGATCGACATGAACAGATTGTTGAAGATTTCGAGCATCACCGGATCGGCGTCGGTGCCGATCGCGACGCGCTTCGGGCGTGCGACGTGCCGCTCGAGGACGATGTCGCCCGAGTCGGTCATCCGTGCACGCCAGCCGGGGTCGATCACCGTCGTCGCGTTCGCCTCGGCGACGATGGCCGGCCCGTCGATCGCATCGCCCGCGATCATCCGCTCGCGATCGAAGAGCGGCGCGTCGCGCCAGCCGCCTTCGACGAAGACAGGCACGCGGCACTGCGCAGCGAGCGCCCCGCGGCGCGCGCGCGCGACAGCCAGCGTCGACGCCGCCGGCGCTGGCCCCGACACCTCGACGACCGCCGACTCGATGACGAGGTCGCGCCCGGGCAGCAGGAAAGCGAAACGCTGGCGATACGCCGCCTCGAAGACGGCGCGCATCGCTTCGGCATCGCTCCACGGCACCGGCAACGCGGTGTCGGTGCCCTCGTAGCGCAGCAGCAAGCGCCGGGCAGCGCGCAGCGAGTCTGCGGACTCGCCCTGCGCACGCAGTTCGTCGCGTGCGGTGCGCTCGAGCGCATCGAGCCGGCTGGCCGCCGCGGCGAGTCCTTCTTCGTCGAACCGGCGCTCGATCGACTGCTGGCGCATCGCCGCCGACTCGGCCAACCCCATGCCGTAGGCCGACAGCACGCCGGCCAGCGGGTGCACCAGCACGCGCGACATCGCCAGTGCGTCGGCCACGCCGCAGGCGTGCTGCCCGCCCGCGCCGCCGAAGGTCGTCAGCGTATAGCGCGTGACGTCGTAGCCGCGCTGCACCGAGATCTTCTTGATCGCGTTGGCCATGTTCGCCACCGCGATGTCGAGGAAGCCCTGCGCGAGCGCCTCCGGACCGATCTCGCGGCCGCTCTCGCGCGAAACGGACTGCGCCAGCGCCGTGAACTTCTCGCGCACGACGTCGGCATCGAGCGGCCGGTCGGCGTCGGGCCCGAAGACGTGCGGAAAGAACGTCGGCTGGATCCGGCCGAGCATCACGTTCGCGTCGGTGACGGTGAGCGGCCCGCCGCGCCGATAGCAGGCCGGGCCGGGGTCGGCGCCCGCCGACTCGGGGCCCACGCGCATGCGCGCGCCGTCGAAATGCAGGATCGAGCCGCCGCCGGCGGCAACCGTGTGGATGCTCATCATCGGCGCACGCATTCGCACGCCGGCCACCAGCGTGTCGAACTCGCGCTCGAGTTCGCCCGCGAAGTGCGAGACGTCGGTCGACGTGCCGCCCATGTCGAAGCCGATGACGCGATCGAAGCCGGCCGCCGCGCTGACGCGCGCCATGCCGACGATGCCGCCGGCCGGTCCGGACAGGATCGAGTCCTTGCCCTGGAACGCGTGCGCGTCGGTGAGACCGCCGTTGGACTGCATGAACTGCACCCGCACGCCGGGCATCGCGCGCGCGACGCGGTCGACGTAGCGACGCAGCACCGGCGACAGGTAGGCGTCGACGACGGTGGTGTCGCCACGGCCGACGAACCGGATCAGCGGCGAGATGCGATGCGACACCGAGACCTGCGTGAATCCGACCTCCTGCGCGATCTGCGCAAGCCGCGCTTCGTGTGCCGGATGGCGATAGCCGTGCATCAGCACGATCGCGATCGCATGCAGGCCGCGCGCGAATGCGGCCGAGAACGACGCGCGCGCCTGCGCTTCGTCGAGCGGGCGCACGACCGTGCCGTCGGCGCCGACGCGTTCGTCGACCTCGACGACTTCGCGGTACAGCATCTCGGGCAGCACGATCTGCCGCTCGAAGAGCTTCGGCCGGTTCTGGTAGGCGATGCGAAGCGCGTCGCGAAAGCCGCGCGTGACCGCGAGCAGCAGCGGCTCTCCGGTGCGTTCGAGCAGCGCGTTCGTCGCGACCGTCGTGCCCATCTTCACGACCTCGACCTGCTCGTGCCCGATCGCCTCGCCTTCGCCCAGGCCGAGCATCCGGCGGATCGCCTCGACTGCCGCGTCCTCGTACTGCCCCGGGTTCTCGGAGAGGAGTTTGGCGGTGACGAGCGCGCCGTCGGGGCGCCGGCCGACGAGGTCGGTGAAGGTGCCCCCGCGATCGATCCAGAACTGCCAGCGGCTCATGACGCCCTCACAGCGAAGCGGCCGCGCGCGCGGCCTGGTCGTAGAGCCCGGAAAGCGTGCGCAAGGCGCGCGCCAGGTTCGCGAGCTCGTCGCGGCCGTCGCGATCGGGCGGGTCGGGTGTGGCGCTGGGCGCCGCCCGCGGCGCGAGGCCGACGTTCAACCGGTCGGGAACCGACGCGACCAGGCAGCGCTCGCGCACCTGCCGGTAGCGCGAGACGAGCGCTGCGCCGGCCGGCGTCGTCGAATGGAAGACCTCCTTGCCGGTCTTCTCGCCGCTCACCAGGCCGAGTGCCGCGAGCTTGCGCAGCGCATAGGCGACCACGTGCGAGTCTTCGTAGTTCAACGTGAAACAGATGTCGGCGAGTTTCTTGCCGCGACCGCGGTGGTGCACGTGGTGCAGCACGAGAACATCGGTGATGGTGAGATCCGGCATGCCGGCGGCGGCCATGCAGCGCACCGCCCAGCGATCGAAGGCGTGCGCGGCCACGATCAGGCCGAACTCGAACTCCGACAGCTCTCCCCACTCTCCTTCGGCCAGGTGTGCCGACGACAGAATGCGCAGCGGTTCGCACTCGCGCGGTTGCCGGGCTGCTGCCATGCAACATCTCCAAAACGTGAACGTTACGTTGACAATTTATCGCACAACTTCCTAAGCTTCGCGAGCCGGGAGCAGGCCCGTTCCGACGGCGCGTGCGAAGATCGGCGGCACAACCAAAACGAACCGGAGAGCCTGATGAGAGTCGTATCCATCCTGTCCGCCGCCGCGCTCGGAGTCGCTTCACCGGCGGCATTCGCGCAGACGAAATGGGATCTGCCGGCCGCCTATCCGGCAAGCAACTTCCACACCGAGAACCTGATGCAGTTCGCCGCCGACGTCGACAAGGCGACCGACGGCAAGCTGAAGATCACCGTGCACGCGAACGCGTCGCTGTTCAAGGCGCCCGAGATCAAGCGCGCGGTGCAGACGAACCAGGCGCAGATCGGCGAGATCCTGATCTCGAACTTCTCGAACGAGAACCCGCTGTACGGCATCGACGTGCTGCCGTTCCTCGCCACCAGCTACGACGCGGCGCGCAAGCTCGACCGGGCGGCGCGGCCGGCGCTCGAAAAGCTGCTCGCCGCGCAGGGAATGAAGCTGCTGTACACGGTGGCGTGGCCGCCGCAGGGCCTGTATTCGACGAAGCCGCTGCAGGCGGCGAGCGACCTGAAGGGAATGAAGTTCCGCTCCTACAACGCAGCCACCGCGAAGATCGCCGAGCAGTTCGGCGCGCAGCCGGTGACGATCCAGGCGGCCGAACTCTCGCAGGCGATGGCCAGCGGCGGCGTCGAGGCGTTCATCACGTCCGGCTCCACCGGCTACGACACGAAGGCCTACGAGCACATCCGGTATTTCTACGACACGCAGGCGTGGCTGCCGAAGAACGCGGTCATCGTCAACCAGTCGGCCTTCGACAAGCTGGACAAGCCGGTGCAGCAAGCGCTGCTGAAAGCCGCCGCCGACGCCGAGACGCGCGGCTGGAAGCTCTCGGAAGAGAAGACCGCCTGGTACCTCGACCAGCTGAAGAAGAACGGCATGCAGGTGCTGCCGCCGACACCGCAAATGGTGAGCGAGTTCGAGAAGGTCGGCGACGCGCTCGTCGCCGACAGGGTCCGGCAGGCCGGCCCGGAGGGCAAGGCGATCCTCGACGCGTACCGGAAGATGTGACGGCAGCGGCAACGACGACGCGTACGAAGGACATGCGCGCCGCGCTCGATCGGCTCTACGACGTCGCCGCCTGGCTCGCGGCGGCGTCGATGATCGGCCTGCTCGCCATGGTGCTGCTGTCGATCGCCGGGCGGCAGTTCGGCTTCTACGTGCCGGGCACGGGCGCCTACGCCGGCTATTCGATGGCGGCCGCCGGCTTCCTGGCGCTCGCGCACACGCTCGCGCACGATGAACACATCCGGGTCACGCTCGTGCTCACGCTGGCCGGCACGCGCCTGCGCCGCGTGCTCGAGATGGTCTCGCTGCTGCTCGCGCTGCTGCTGGCTGCGCTGTTCGCCTTCTACAGCGTGCGCCTCGCCTGGCAGTCGTACGTCTTCAACGACATCTCGACGGCGAGCGACGCGACGCCGCTGTGGATTCCGCAACTCGCGATGGCGGTCGGCACGATCGTCTTTGCGGTCGCCTTCGCCGACCGCCTGGTGCTCGAGCTTCGCGGCGAGCGCCGGCACGACTCGGTCGACGCCGAGCCGTTGCGCACCGAGTGAAGCGCGCGCCGGCCCTGCGCGTCGCATTTTCCGAACCCGGTCTTCGAAGCGATGAGCGACCTCACGATCACCGCCCTGCTCGTCGTCGCGCTGTTCGTGCTGCTCGGCTCAGGCCTGTGGATCGGCCTGGCGCTGGCCGGCGTCGCCTGGTTCGGCATGGAGATCTTCTCGTCGCGCTCGGCCGGCGACGCGATGGCGATCACCATCTGGGGAACGGCGTCGAGCTGGACGCTCACGGCGCTGCCGCTCTTCGTCTGGATGGGGGAAATCCTGTTCCGCACGCGGCTGTCGGCCGACATGTTCCACGGACTCGCGCCATGGATGAACCGGCTGCCGGGGCGTCTGCTGCACACGAACGTCATCGGCTGCGCGATCTTCGCCGCGGTGTCGGGCTCGTCGGCGGCCACCTGCGCGACGATCGGCAGGATGACGCTGCCCGAACTTGCCCGCCGCGGCTATCCCGAGGGCATCGTCGTCGGCACGCTGGCCGGCGCCGGAACGCTCGGGCTGCTGGTGCCGCCGTCGATCATCATGATCGTCTACGGCGTGAGCGCGGATGTCTCGATCGCCAAGCTGTTCGTCGCCGGAATCGTCCCCGGTCTGCTGCTCGCGGCGCTGTTCATGGGCTACATCGCCGCCTGGGCGCTGCTGAACCCCGCGCGCGTGCCCTCGGCCGACACGTCGCTGAGCCTGCGCGAGAAGCTGTGGAGCGCGCGCCACCTGATTCCGGTTTCGCTGCTGATCGTCGCCGTGCTCGGCGCGATCTACACCGGCGTGGCCACCGCGACCGAAGCCGCGGCGCTCGGCGTCGTCGGCGCACTGCTGGTGTCGGCCGCGCAAGGCGCACTGGATCGGCGCGCTTTCGTCGATTCGTTGCTGGGCGCGACGCGCCTGTACTGCATGATCGCGCTCATTCTCGCCGGCGCGGCCTTTCTCACGCTGGCGATGGGCTACATCGGGTTGCCGCGGCACCTGGCCGGCTGGATCGCCTCGCTCGGCCTGTCGACGTTCCAGCTGATCATCGCGCTCGCCGTCTTCTACATCGTGCTCGGCTGCTTCCTCGACGGGATCTCGATGGTGGTGCTGACGATGGGCGTGATCCTGCCCACGGTGACGGCTGCCGGCATCGACCTGCTCTGGTTCGGCGTCTTCGTGGTGATCGTCGTCGAGATGGCGCAGATCACTCCCCCGGTCGGATTCAACCTGTTCGTGCTGCAGGGGATGACCGGCCGGCAGTTGCCGTGGATCGCGCGGCAGGCCGCGCCGATGTTCGCGTTGATGGTGATCGCCGTGCTGCTGATCTACGCCTTCCCCGGACTCGTTTCGTGGCTGCCGGCGCAGATGAAGGGTGTCGCGTAGGAACCGCCGGAGGCGCGTCATGAGCGAACTGCTGCGCAGCACCGCGATTCGCCGCATCGAGGCGGCGGCGATGGCGTCGCTGCCCGCTGGCACGCTGATGTCGCGCGCGGCCGATGCCGTGGTCGACGCGACGGCCACGCTCGCGCGCGCGCTCGAAGCGCGGCGCCCCATCGTCGCCTGGGTAGGTCCCGGCAACAACGGCGGCGACGCGCTGCTCGCCGCGCTGCGGCTGCGCGAGTTCGGTTTCGTCACGCGCGCGATCGCGCTCGACGCCGGTCGCACGCCCGGCGGCGATGCAGGCGAGATCTGGCGGCTGGCGCAATCGCGCGCCTATCCGATCGAGGACGCCGCCGCGTGGGACGAACTCTTCGCGGCGGCACCCGCGAGCGACACGGCCTCGCCGGGCGAGGTGCCGAGCCCGAAAGCACCGATCGTCATCGACGGATTGTTCGGCATCGGCCTGCAGCGCCCGCTCGAGCCGAAAACCGCCTCGATCTGCGAGCGCATCGCGCAACGCGGCTGGCCGGTCGTCGCCGTGGACGTGCCCAGTGGCATCGACGCCGACACCGGCGCTCGCGTCGGGCCGGTGGCGATGCGCGCCGTGATCACCGTGACGATGATCGCCGACAAGCCGGGGCTGCGTACGGGCGCGGCACTGGACCACGTCGGCGAGCTTCGTCTGGCCGGGATCGACCTCGGCGTCGGGCAGCGGCGCAGCGCGCTCGACGGCGTCGCGTCGGCCGATCGCGGCCTGCTCTTCGATCGCGAGCAGGCAAGCAGCGCATTGCCGGCGCTGCGCGCGAGCGACACCAGCAAGGGCAGCTTCGGCTCGGTGCTGTGCTACGGCGGCGCACCCGGAATGCGGGGCGCCGTCCTGCTCGCGGCACGAGGCGCACAGGCGATCGGCGTCGGTCGCATCCACGTCGGCACACCGGCGAGCGCGCTCTTCGATCCGGCGCAGCCGCAGTGGATGAGCGCCGCTTCCGACGCCGGATTCGCGCGCTTCGACGCGGTGGCGATCGGCTGCGGTCTGGGGGATTCCGATGCGGCTCGTTCGGCGCTCGATCGCGCGATCGTCGACGCACGGGCATTGGTCGTCGATGCCGATGCGCTGAACGCGATCGCCGCCGACGACGCGCGGGCAAGCGCGCTCGCGGCGCGCGGCGACGCACGCCGCTGCATCGTCACGCCGCACCCGCTGGAGGCAGCCCGTTTGCTGCAGGGCGACGTGCCGCAGGTCCAGGCCGACCGAATCGGCGCCGCCTGTGCACTGGCCGCAAGGCTGCGCTGCGTCGCGCTGCTGAAGGGCGCCGGAAGCGTCGTCGCAACGCCTGCCGGGCGCTGGTCGATCGTCGACGCCGGCTCGCCCGCCCTCGCCAGCGCCGGCACCGGCGACGTGCTGGCCGGCGCGTGTGCGGCGCTGCTTGCGCGCGGCCTCGACGCCGAGCGTGCGGCGTGTCTCGGCGCCTGGCTGCACGGCGACGCGGGCCGGGCGTGGGCGCGCGAGCACGGAACGACCGACGGCCTGAGCGCGGCCGAACTGTACGAATGGATGCGCAGCGCGGCCGCAGAGCTACGCAGCGCGGAGGGTTCCCGATGAGCTCCGGCAACGACGCGACGAACGCAACGAACAACACCCCGAGCCAGGCGACGAAGGATCGCGTACGTGACGAGGTGCATCGACTCGCCGAATCGATGCGCGACGCGTCGATCGTCGACCTGCTGAACGAAGAACCCCACCGGCAGGCGCGGCTCGCCGTCGATGCGGCGGGCATCCACGCCGACTTCACCCGGCAGCGCCTGCCGCTGCCGGCGCTCGACGCGCTGCTCGCGCTGGCGCGCGCCGTCGGACTCGAAGCGCAGCGCGACGCGATGTTCGACGGCGAGTCGATCAACTTCACCGAGCGCCGCCCGGCGTGGCACGTTGCCCTGCGGCGTCCGGCGGACGCGGGCGGCGGCGGCAGCGCCGCTGCCGAGGTCACCCGCACCTTCGAGCGGATGTTCGACTTCGCCGATGCGGTTCGCGACGGTCGCTGGCGCGGCGCCGGCGGCGAGCGCATCGAATCGGTGGTGCACGTCGGCATCGGCGGTTCGCATCTCGGCCCGCAGCTTGCGTGCGAAGCGCTTGCGCACGAAGGCGGCCGACTCGAAATGCGCTTCCTGTCGAACGTCGACCCCGATTCCTTCGCGCGCGCGACCGCCGGCCTGGAGCCGCGCACGACGCTGGCGATCGTCGCCTCCAAGTCGTGGCACACCACCGAGACGGCGCGCAACGCCCAGGCGCTGCGCCACTGGTTCGCGCACGCCGGCATCGAGGCGCAGGCGCTGCAGCGCCATTTCGTCGCGGTCACCTCGAACGTCGAGGCCGCCGCCGGTTTCGGCCTCGCAACCGATGCGCTCTTTCCGATGTGGGACTGGGTCGGTGGGCGCTACTCGATGTGGTCGGCGATCGGGCTGCCGACCGTGCTGGCGATCGGCCGGCAGCAGTTCAGTGCAATGCTGGGCGGTGCCCACGCGATGGACCGGCATTTCCGCGAAGCGCCGCTCGAGCGCAACGCGCCGGTGCTGATGGCGCTGGTGTCGCTGTGGAACCGCCTCGTGCTCGACGGCGGCACCGAGGTCGTCGTTCCCTACAGCGATGCGCTGCGCAGCCTCGTCGCCTATCTGCAGCAGCTGCAGATGGAGAGCAACGGCAAGCGCATCGGGCGCGACGGCCGGCCGGTACCGTGGCAGACGGTGCCGGCGGTCTGGGGCTCGACCGGCACCGATGCGCAGCACTCGTTCTTCCAGGCGCTGCACCAGGGAACGAGCGTGCATCCGGTCGATTTCATCGTGGTCGTACCGCGTGCCGGCGACGACGAGCACCGCGGCCGCGCGCTGCTCGCCAACGCGCTCGCGCAGGTCGAGGCGCTCGCCTGCGGAAGGCAGGCCGACGACGCCGATCCTACGCTGGCGCGACACCGCAGTACGCCGGGCAACCGGCCCTCGTCGGTGCTGCTGCTCGACCGGCTCGATGCCCGCAGCTTCGGCGCGCTGATCGCGCTCTACGAGCACAAGACCGCCGCGCTCGGCTGGCTGTGGGAGATCGACTCCTTCGACCAGTGGGGCGTCGAACTCGGCAAGGTGCTCGCCGCCGACATCGAGCCGATGCTCGCCGAGGACAGGACCGAGCCGGACGCGGGTGCGATCCAGCACGAACCGGGCGCGAGCCCTCCGGCTCACGCCACCGTGCAGCCGCTGATCAGGCGGATACGGACAGCGCTGGCCGATCGGGCTGCTCGACGAGGCGTCCCGCCTGCAGCATGACCCGGCGCGCGCAGCGCGACGCCAGATCGGTGTCGTGCGTGACGAGCAACAGCGTCGCGCCAGCTTCCCGGTTCAGCGCGAACAGCAGGTCGATCACCCGCGCGCCGGTGACCGCATCCAGGCTGCCGGTGGGCTCGTCGGCGAACAGCAGTTTCGGCTCGGCGGCGAAGGCGCGCGCCAGCGCGACACGCTGCTGTTCGCCGCCGGAGAGCGTCTTCGGATAGTGGCCGAGGCGATCGCCCAGCCCGACGCGTTCGAGCAGCACGCGCGCCCGCGCCGCTGCGCGTCGCTCGCCCGCCAACTCGAGCGGCAGCATCACGTTCTCGAGCGCAGTCATCTGCGGCAGCAGCTGGAACGACTGGAAAACGAAGCCGAGGTGGCGCGCGCGCCACGCCGCGCGTGCATCCTCGTCGAGCGCGAACAGCGACTCGCCGAAGACCGTCACCGTGCCTTCGCTCGGCAGGTCGAGCCCGGCGAGCAGCCCGAGCAGCGTCGACTTGCCCGAGCCGGAGGCGCCGGTGATCGCCACCGTCTCCCCCGCGGCCACCGAGAACGACACGTCGTCCAGGATCGTCAGCCAGCCGTCCGCATCGCGCACGCGCTTGCACAGGTGCTCGACGATAATGGCATCCATGTCCATGTTCCGAGAAAGTCGCCGCCGGTTCGTCGAGACGCTGCTCGCCTCGGGTGCCGCCGGTGCCGCAGGTGCCGTCGGTGCCGCAGGTGGCGCAGGTGCCGTGGGCGCGCTGGTCGCCGCGAGTCTACCTGCACGCGCCGACCCTGCACCGGTGGGTGCCGTCGCCGGCACCGTGCTCGTGCTCGGCGACAGCGTCTCGACCGAATACGGACTGCGACGCGGCAGCGGCTGGGTCGAGCGGCTCGCCGCACGACTTCGTGAGCATCGCCCGCCGTGGTCGGTCGTCAACGCCAGCGTCAGCGGCGAGACGACCGCAGGCGGGCGCAACCGGATCGATTCGCTGCTGCGCCGGCACGAACCGCAGATCGTCGTCGTCGAGCTCGGCGGCAACGACGCGCTGCGCGGACTCGACCTGCGCGCAACCGAGGCCAACCTCGACGCGATCGCCGGCGCCGCGCGCGATGCCGGCGCCTCGGTGCTGCTGCTCGGCATGCAGGTGCCGCCGAATTACGGCGCGCCTTACGCCGACGCGTTCGCCGCGATCTTCCCGCGCGTCGCCGAGCGGCACGCAGCCGAGCTCGTACCGTTCTTCCTCGCACCGATCGCCGGCGACACGAACTGGTTCCAGCCCGACCGCATCCACCCCACGGAGGCGGCACAACCGCTGCTGCTCGACGCCGTCTGGCCCGCCCTCGCGCCGCTGCTGCGCGCTTCGGCAGCGCGCTGATGCCGTCGCACGATTCGAGTGCGCGCGACGCCGCTGCGACGGCGTTGCCGCCCGACGGACCGGCTCGATCCGGCTGGCTTTCGGAAGCGTCGGGCGCCTTCGGCGACCTCGGCGTCCTGATTCCCTTCGTCACCGCGTATCTGGCGATCGTCGGCATGGCGCCGGAAGCCGTACTGGTGCCGATCGGCCTGGCGTCGATCGCCGCGGGTCTGTGGTTCCGCACGCCCTTTCCGGTGCAGCCGATGAAGCTGATCGGCGCTTCGGTCATTCTCTATTCGCAGGCGGGGATCGCGATGACGCCGCAGGTCGTCGTCGCCGCGGGCCTCTTCACCGGAGCGTTCTGGCTCGCACTCGGCCTGAGCGGACTCGCCCAGCGCTTCAGCGCCTGGATCCCGCGCGAGGCGCTGCTCGGCGTCGTCATGGGACTGGGCTTCGGCTTCATGCTCGAAGGCCTGCGCACGATGTCGTCGCAACCCTGGGGCGGCGCCGCGACGCTGGCGATCGCGCTCGTGCTGCTGTCGCGTCCGGCCATCCCGACCATGCTCGTGCTGCTCGCCGGCGGTGTGCTCGCCAGCGTGGCCGGGGGCGCCTCCGCGCCGCTCGGCGCGCTGGCCGGGCCCGCGTGGACGCTGCCGGCCTTCGCGTGGCCGGCGCTGTCCTGGCGCGCGCTCGAACTCGGCGTGCTGCTGCTTGCGCTGCCGCAACTGCCGTTGACCTTCGGCAACGCGCTGTTCGCCGTCGTCGACGAGAACAACCGTCGCTTTCCCGCGTGGCCGACGAACGAACGCGTCGTCGCGCTGAGCACCGGCGCGATGAATCTCGTCTCGAGCGCACTCGGCGGCATCCCGCTGTGCCACGGCGCCGGCGGCATGGCCGCGCAGACGCGCTTCGGCGCGCGCAGCGGGCGCGCGCCGGTAATCCTCGGCGCGACGCTGCTCGTGCTCGGCCTGGTCTTCGCCGACGCGGTCGGCGCGCTGTTCGCGCTCGTCCCGCCGGCGGTGCTCGGCACGATTCTCTTTCTCGCCGGACTGCAACTGGCGCTCGGCAGTCGCGAGCCCGGCGGCGAGAAGGTCGACCGCTTCGTCGTCCTCGCGACGGCGGGCATCGCGCTCTGGCATGCAGGGCTGGCCGTGCTGTTCGGCGTGCTTGCGCATCACGCCACGCGCAGGGGTTGGATCAGGCTGTGAACGCTTGGCCGCAAGCCCGCGGCCGCCCGCGGTCGTCACCCCGGTCGTGACCCCGCGGCCGTGACCCCGCCGCCGTGAAGCGCAGCGGCGCCGTCCAGCGGCGGTCGCCGCGGTTTTCGCATCGGTTCTGGTGCCCGAGGCCGGAATCGAACCGGCACGGCCGCGAGGCCGAGGGATTTTAAATCCCTTGTGTCTACCTATTCCACCACTCGGGCTCGGCGCCAGTGTAATCGGCCGGCCTTGCTTCCCGGACGCGCATCGGCCCGATCTGACCGAACCCGACGCGGTTCGCCGGGCCAGCGGTTTGCATCAGGTCGGTCCGTCGATCCACAAGAGTTCCCCCATGAAACACGAAACAACGCGCTTCGTGCCGGCACGCCGTCAGGCGCTGGCGTTCTTCGCAGTCGCCACGAGCGCGGGGCTCGCAGCCTGTACGACGACCAGCGGCCCCAGCGACGGCGAGCTGAGCTCGATGGCCAAGCGCCGCGAGCTCGACGCCGCGGTCGACGCGACGCTCGCCAAGCTCTACGAGTCGGTTCCGGACTCGCGAGACCTCGTGCAGCGCGCCTCGGGCGTGCTGGTCTTTCCGTCGGTGGTTCGGGTGAGCTTCGGCATCGGCGGCGCGCATGGCAACGGCGAGTTGCGCGCACAAGGCCGTACGCTCGGCTATTACAGCGTCACTTCGGGATCGATCGGCCTGCAGGCGGGCGCGCAATCCCGGGCGGTGGTCTATCTGTTCATGACGCCGGAAGTGCTGGAGAAGTTCCGCGCCAGCAACGGCTGGACTGCAGGGGTCGATGCGACCGTCGCTGTTGCCAATGTCGGCGCCAGCGGGCGCGTCGATACCGCGTCCGCGCAACAGCCGGTCATCGCGTTCGTCATGACCAACGCCGGATTGGCCGCCGGCGTGTCGTTGGAAGGCACGAAAGTGACTCCGATCCAGATCTGAGCACACCGGAATCGAGATCCCGGAGCGAGCGAAATTGCGCTTGTTCGCCAAATTGACATCGACGCGGCGCCGGCTATAATCACCGGCTCCGCGCGGGAGTAGCTCAGTTGGTAGAGCGCAACCTTGCCAAGGTTGAGGTCGCGAGTTCGAGACTCGTCTCCCGCTCCATCGCTCGATCCGGAAAGCTGCCCAGCTCCTCCCGTCGGCGAAGGGGAAGGCGCAACGCCTCCCCGCTTCGATCGAATCGCCGCGGCGGTTCGTTCTGCTCTCCCGGCGGAGTGGCAGAGTGGTCATGCAGCGGCCTGCAAAGCCGTGTACGCCGGTTCGATTCCGACCTCCGCCTCCAGTCCAAGCTTGAAATCCGGCACTTGACCTTGACATGATGTCAAGGTGGACGATGCACGCAACGGCATCGCCCCGGGAGTCCCGAATGAGCACCTCGACCCTTTCCCCGTCTCCTCCGGCCGCGCTCGCCATGCAGCTTCGCGTCGGCGGCATGACGTGCGCGTCGTGCGTCGGTCGCGTCGAGCGTGCGCTGCGCAAGCTGCCCGGCGTCGTCGAGGCGAACGTGAACCTGGCCACCGAAACCGCGAGCGTGAGCACCGAGGCATCGGTGAGGCCGGAGCAACTCGCGCAGGCCATCGAGAAGGCCGGCTACGAAGTCGCGCGCGAGCATTTCGACATCCCGATCGTCGGGATGACCTGCGCGTCGTGCGTCGGCCGCGTCGAGCGGGCGCTGGCGAAGGTCCCGGGCGTCGCGCGCGTGTCGGTCAATCTCGCGACCGAACGCGCGAGCGTCGAAACCTTCGGCGCGACGACGGTGCAGGTGCTGCACGAAGCGATCGAGCGTGCCGGATACGGGGTCGCCCAGTCCGGCGCTGACCAGGCCGCACAGGGCGGAACCCCGACCGGCCCGCGGCTGCCCGCCTGGTGGCCGGTCGCGGTCGCCACCTTGCTGACGCTGCCGCTGGTCGCTCCGATGGCGGGCCCCGTCTTCGGCCGCGACTGGATGCTTCCGGCCTGGGCGCAACTGCTGCTGGCCACGCCGGTGCAGTTCTGGCTGGGCGCGCGTTTCTATCGCGCCGGCTGGAAGGCGCTTCGCGCGGGTACCGGCAACATGGACCTGCTGGTCGCCCTGGGCACCTCGGCCGCCTGGGGGCTGTCGGTGTACCTGATGCTCGCGGGCCACGGCGACGGCGCGCCGCACCTGTATTTCGAAGCGTCGGCCGCCGTCATCACGCTCGTGCTGCTCGGCAAGTGGCTCGAGGCGCGCGCCAAGCGGCAGACGACCGAGGCGATCCGCGCGCTCAACGCGCTGCGACCGGAAGTGGCGCGGGTGCGCCGCGACGGCGTCGAAACCGAGGTGCCGGCCGCGACGGTGCACGTCGGCGACCTGGTCGTCGTTCGTCCGGGGGAACGCATCGCGGTCGACGGCGAAGTCGTCGAGGGCCGCAGCCACGCCGACGAAGCGCTCATCACCGGCGAGAGCCTGCCGGTGGCCAAGGGCGTGGGCGATCGCGTCACCGGCGGAGCGATCAACGGCGAAGGCGTGCTCGTCGTCCGGACGATCGCCACCGGCAGCGAATCGATGCTCGCGCGCATCATCCGGATGGTCGAGGGTGCGCAGGCGGCCAAGGCGCCGATCCAGCGCCTCGTCGACCGCGTGAGCGCGGTCTTCGTGCCGGTCGTGCTCGGCGTGGCGCTCGTCACCTTCGCCGCCTGGGGCTTCGCCGGCGGCGACTGGGAGCGCGCGCTGCTCAATGCCGTCGCGGTGCTCGTCATCGCCTGCCCGTGTGCGCTGGGCCTGGCGACGCCGACGGCGATCATGGCCGGCACCGGCGTGGCCGCGCGGCACGGCATTCTCATCAAGGATGCGCAAGCGCTCGAAGTCATGCATTCGGTGACGACGGTCGCCTTCGACAAGACCGGAACGCTGACCGTCGGGCAGCCGCGCCTGACAGCGGTGTTCGCGACGCACGCCAGCGGCGAAGACGAGGTGTTGCGACTGGCGTCGGCCCTGCAGAGCGCAAGCGAACATCCGTTGGCCCGCGCAGTGCTCGATGCCGTGCGCCTGCGCCAGCTGCCGATTCCGTCGGCGCAGGACGTCCAGGCGCTGGCCGGCCGCGGCATCCGGGGCACGGTCGACGGCGAGACGGTCCATCTCGGCAGTTCGCGGCTGCTCACCGAACTGGGCGCCGTGCCGGGCGAGCTCGCGTCGCGCGCTGCGCAGCTGCAGTCGGAGGGCCGCACGGTGTCGTGGCTCACGAGGCAATCGGCCGGAGGAGCCGAACCGCTCGGACTGCTCGCTTTCGGCGACACCGTCAAGCCCGAAGCGGCCGCGGCGATCGCTGCGCTGCGCGCGCGCGGCGTGCGCACGGTGCTGGTGACGGGCGACAACCGCGGCAGCGCGCAAGCGGTCGCCGCCGAGCTGGGCATCGACGAGGTACGCGCCGAGGTGCTGCCGGAGACGAAGGCGGCGATCGTCGCCGAACTCGAACACGACGACGCGGTGGTCGCGATGGTCGGCGACGGAATCAACGACGCACCGGCGCTGGCGGCCGCCAGCGTCGGCATCGCGATGTCCACCGGCACCGACGTGGCGATGGAAGCGGCCGGCATCACGCTGATGCGCGGCGATCCGCGACTGGTCGCCGACGCGATCGACGTGTCGCGTCGTACCTACGCGAAGATCCGCCAGAACCTGTTCTGGGCTTTCGTCTACAACGCGGTGGGGGTGCCGCTGGCTGCGCTCGGCTTCCTCAACCCGGTGATCGCGGGCGCCGCCATGGCGTTCTCGAGCGTGAGCGTGGTGACGAACGCACTGCTGCTTCGTCGCTGGCGTCCGAGCGCCGAGGGCGCGGGCTCGACGGCGCGCGAGCACACCGCCGCCACGGCGGGTGCGGCCGCCGCGCTGCGCCCGGCCGCCTCGCACGACTGACGTTCGCCGAGGCGCAAGCGGTGAACATCGGCGAGGCCTCGCGCGCTTCGGGCGTGTCGGCGAAGATGATCCGGCACTACGAGTCGCTCGGTCTCATTCCGCGCGCCGCGCGCAGCGACGCCGGCTATCGCCGGTACTCGGCCAACGACGTGAACCTGCTCGCGTTCATCGCGCGTGCGCGCGACCTCGGTTTCTCCATCGCCGAGATCGCCCAACTCGTCAGTCTGTGGCAGGACAGTTCGCGGCCGAGCGCGAAGGTGAAGTCGCTGGCGCTCGAACACGTCGATCGCCTCGACCGCAAGGTGCGCGAACTGCTCGAGATGAAGACCACGCTCGAACGCCTCGCCGAGTCCTGCCACGGCGACGAAAGACCCGAATGCCCGATCCTCGAATCGCTGTCGGCACCTTCGAAGGTCACGACTCGCGCAGGTACGGCCAGGCGCGCCTCACGTAGTACGTCATCGACCAGACGGTGAGGATCGCGGCGGCGTAGATCAGCCACGTGCCGACGAGATGCGCGTCGAGCGCCCCGAACAGCACGCCGTCGAACAGCAGCAGCGGAATCGCAACCAGCTGCGCCACCGTCTTGAACTTGCCGATCGAGTGCACGGCGACGCTCGCGCGCGCGCCCACCTGCGCCATCCACTCGCGCAGCGCCGAGATCGTCAGTTCGCGCCCGACGATGATCGCCGCGATGAAGGCGTCGACGCGCCCGAGCGCAACCAGCATCACCAGCGCGACGCAGACGATCAGCTTGTCGGCAACCGGGTCGAGGAATGCGCCGAAGGCCGAAGTCTGGCCCCAGCGGCGCGCGAGCCAGCCGTCGAGCCAGTCGGTGATCGCGGCAGCGACGAAGAGCACGGTGGCGGCGAGATTCTGCATCGCGCCGCTCATCGGCAGGTAGAACACCGCGACGAGCAGCGGTATCGCGACCACGCGGGTCCAGGTCAGAAGCGTCGGCAGGTTCGGAAGCATGCGCGAAGAAAGCCGGCCCGCAGGCCGGACGGGAAAGCGACGCGGTCGATGCGCAGGAGATCGCTCGGGCAGTATCGGACGTCAGTGCAACCGGCGATAGATCTCCTCGGCGAGCGCGCGCGAGATGCCCTCCACCGAGGCCAGGTCGTCGACGCTCGCCGCCATCATGCCACGCAGGCCTCCGAAGCGCGCGAGCAGGCGCTGGCGTCGGCGCGGACCGACGCCGTCGATCTCCTCCAGCCGCGAGCGCTGGCGCGACTTCGAGCGGCGCGCTCGCATGCCGGTGATGGCGAAGCGGTGCGCCTCGTCGCGGATCTGCGCAATCAGCATCAGCGCGGCCGAATGCGCGCCGGGCGCGATCGGCGCACGCCCGTCGGCGAACACGAGCGTCTCGAGCCCCACCTTGCGCGCCTCGCCCTTGGCGACGCCGACCAGCGTCGAGATGTCGAGCCCGAGGTCGGCGAACACCTGGCGCGCAACCTCCACCTGCCCTGCGCCGCCGTCGATCAGCACGACGTCGGGCAGCGGCGTCTCGGCGTAGCGACGCTCGAGCACCTGGCGCATCGCGGCGTAGTCGTCGCCGCCCTCGATGCCGCCGATGTTGAAGCGCCGGTACTGCGAGCGCTGCATCGCGTGGTTCTGGTAGACGACGCACGAGGCCTGCGTCGCCTCGCCCATCGTGTGGCTCACGTCGAAGCACTCGATGCGCAGCGCATCGAGGTCGCTGTCGTCGAGCGCGAGCAGCTGCGCGAGTGCGCGCGTGCGCGCCTGCTGCGAGCCTTCCTCCGCGAGCACGCGCGCGAGCGACACTTCGGCATTCTGCCGCGCCAGATCGAGCCATTCGCGGCGCAGGCCCTGCGGCTGGCGGACCCAGTGCACCGGGTGTCCGGCCTGCTGCTGCAGCCACTCGAGCAGCGCCTCGTCGGGCGCGACACCGTCGACGACGAGCACCGGCGGCACGGGAACGCCGTCGTAGTGCTGCGCGACGAAAGCCTCGAGCACCTCGGCCGGCGTGGCCGCATCGCCGGCCTCGTGCGCGTGCGACGGAAACTGCGCCTTGTCGCCCAGGTGCCGGCCGCCGCGCACCATGGCGAGGTTCACGCAGATGCGCCCGCCGCGCATCGCCACGGCGACGATGTCGGCATCGGCGTCGGCGGCGGTCTCCATCGACTGCCGGCTGAGCACCTTCGACAGCGCGGCGATGCGATCGCGCAGCACCGCGGCGGCCTCGAAGCGCAGCGCCTGCGCCTCGTCGTGCATGCGCTGCTCCAGTTCGGCGAGCACCTCGCGGTGCTCCCCGTTCAGGAAGCGCACTGCGGCCTGCACGTCGGCCAGGTACGCCTCGCGGTCGACCAGGCCCACGCACGGCCCGCTGCAGCGCCCGATCTGGTGCAGCAGGCACGGGCGCGTGCGATTGGCGAACACGCTGTCCTCGCAGGTGCGCAGCCGGAACACCTTCTGCAGCACCTGGATCGCCTCGCGCACCGCCTTGGCGTTCGGGAACGGCCCGAAGTAGCGGCTCTTCCTGTCGACGGCGCCCCGGTAGTAGACCAGGCGAGGAAAATCGTGGTCGGTGATCTTCAGGTACGGATACGACTTGTCGTCGCGAAACAGGATGTTGTAGCGCGGCGCCGCCGTCTTGATCAGGTTGTTCTCGAGCAGCAGCGCCTCGGCCTCGGAACGCGTGACCGTCGTCTCGATGCGCTCGATGCGCTCGACCATGTGCGCGATGCGCGGGCCCGGCGCGCCCTTCACGAAATACGACGAAACCCGCTTCTTCAGGTCGCGCGCCTTGCCGACGTACAGCAGCGCGTCGTTCGCGCCGATCATCCGGTACACGCCGGGCCGGTTCGGAAGTTGCGCCAGGTACGCGCGCAGATCGAAGCCGGCGTCGTCGCCCGGCATCGGTGCGGCCGCGTGCGCGTCGTGCGACGGCTGCGGCTGGCTCGCCACGCGATCCTCGTGCTGCACTACGGTCTCGCCACGAACATCGCGGCGAGCCGCTCGGCGAACCCTGCCGGCGGGCTCCACGACAGCTTCGCGAGCAGCTCGTCGGCGAGGTCGGGTCGGTTGCAGACCAGCACCATGTCGCAGCCCGCCGCGAGCGCCGCTTCGGCGCGCGCGACGATGTCGCCGGCCACCGTGGCGCCTTCCATGGTGAGGTCGTCGCTGAAGATCAGCCCCCGGAAGCCCAGGCGCCCGCGCAGGATCGTGCGCAGCCAGCGCGACGAGAAGCCGGCGGGCTGCTCATCGACCGCCGGATACACGACGTGCGCCGGCATCACCGACAGCAGCGCTTCGCCGAGCCACCGGTACGGCGCGGCGTCGACGCCCAGCAGCTCGTCGAGGCTGCGCCCGTCGACCGGCAATGCGACGTGCGAGTCGGCGTCGGCAAAGCCGTGGCCGGGGAAATGCTTGCCGCAGTTCGCCATGCCGGCGAGCAGCAGTCCGTGCGACAGGCTGCGCGCCAGCGCGGCGACGGCGGCCGGATCGGAGTGGAATGCGCGATCGCCGATGACCGGCGATCGTCCCCAGTCGAGATCGAGCACCGGCGTGAAGCTCAGGTCCACGCCGACGGCGCGCAGCTCCGCGCCGATCGTCCGGCCGATCGCGGTGGCGCGGCAGCAGGCCGCCTGCGGGTCCTCGTCCCAGATCCGGCCGAGCTCGCGCATCGGCGCCAGCTCGGTGAAACCGCAGCGGAAACGCTGCACGCGCCCGCCCTCGTGGTCGACGCAGACGAGCAAGGGCGGCGTGCGCACCGCGTGGATCTCGGCGCACAGCCGTTCGAGCTGCGGCTTCGACTCGAAGTTGCGCGCAAAGAGGATCACGCCCCCCACCAGCGGATGCAGCAGCCGTCGGCGCTCGTGCGAATCCAGCGCCGCAGCGGCGACGTCGACAACGACCGGTCCGCGCGGCAGGTCAGCGGGAGCCTGGCTCATCGCGACGGCCTGCGCTCGACGATCACGAAGGCGAGCGCGCTGTCGCGCTCGTCGGACAACGACACGTGCACCACCAGCCCGTGCTCGTCCAGGTGGCGCCCGAGCGCGTTGCGCGCGATCGCCACCGGCCGGCCCCGCGCGTCGTTGAGCACCTGCAGCGAGTGCAGCGACATCGGCGCGCGCAACCCGACGCCGAGCGCCTTTCCGACGGCCTCCTTGGCCGCGAAGCGCTTGGCCAGGTAGCGTGCTGCGTAGCCGCTGCCGTGCCCGGCCTTGCCGCCGCGACGCCGATACTCGGCCAGCTCGTCGTCGCCCAGCACGCGGCGCGCGAAACGCTCGCCCCAGCGCGCGAGCAGCGCCTCGATGCGCTGCATCAGCACGATGTCGGTGCCCACGCCGTGGATCATCGTGCGCCGCCTCCGGCCGCCTCGCGGATCAGCCGCTTCATCTCGCGCACCGCCTCGCGCATGCCGACGAACAACGCGCGCGAGACGATCGCGTGTCCGATATGCAGCTCGCGCACTCCGTCGAGCGCGGCCACCGGCTGCACGTTGAAGTAGTTCAGCGCGTGCCCGGCGTTGAAGCGCATCGCGTTCGCGCGAATCGCCGCTCCGGCGCTGGCAATGCGCGCCAGTTCGGCGACCACCGGCGCGCCTTCGGCATCGCGCCCCTGCGAGTGGAACGCGTGCGCGTAGGGGCCGGTGTGCACTTCGCACACGCGCGCACCGATCGCCGCGGCCGCATCGACCTGTGCGAGGTCGGCGTCGATGAAGACGCTGGTGACGATGCCGCCTTCGGCGAGCGCCGCCACGAAGTCGCGCAGGCGATCGGACTGCCCCGCGATGTCGAGCCCGCCCTCGGTCGTCACTTCCTGGCGGCCCTCGGGAACGAGCATCGCCATCTCCGGGCGCAGCTCGAGCGCGATGCGCAGCATCTCGTCGGTGGGCGCCATCTCGAGGTTGAGCTTGATGTGCGTGAGCTCGCGCAGGCGCCGCACGTCTTCGTCGTGCACGTGGCGACGGTCCTCGCGCAGATGCACGGTGATGCCGTCGGCGCCGCCCAGGTGCGCCTCCACCGCGGCCCACACGGGGTCGGGCTCGTAGGTTCGGCGCGCCTGCCGAACGGTGGCGACGTGGTCGATGTTGACGCCGAGTTCGATCATCTTCGGGACGGTCTCCACGATCAGAGCTTCTGCAGATCGATCAGGATCTGCCGCGTGCTCAACGGCGCGCCGTCGAGGTGGTACGACAGGATCGCGCGCGTGAGGTATTTTGCCTGTTGTCGACTGGCGACCGAGCCGTGCCGCCCCTCGGCAAGCTCCTGCAGCACGACGCCCGGCACGCTGTCGGGCGAATCGGCATCGCGCACAACGAAGCCCTCGCCCGGGCGCCAGCCGTAGAAGCGCTGCGCGTCGATCGGCTCGCGCGCCGCATCGCGCGCCAGATCGGGCGCGTAGCCGATCTCGCGCAGCAGCGCCCATTCGAAGCGTCGCAGCGTCTCGTCGAGCGCGAGCTGCGCGCCGAGCTGTGCAAGCGCCTCGCCGTAGGCGTCGAACAGCAACGGATGCGGATCCTCGCGCGCGAGCAGCCGCATCAGCAGCTCGTTCAGGTAGAACGCGCACAGCAGCGCGTCGCCACGCGGCGCATCGAGCCCTCCGCTCCATTCGGCGCCGACGAGCGTGCGCAGTTCGCGACGGCCGGTCCACGATACGCGCAGCGGCTGGAACTGCAGCAGCACCGCGCGCAGGTTCGAACGCGGCCGCTTGGCGCCCTTGGCCACCGCAGCGACGCGCCCGTGCTCGCGCGTGAACAGATCGACGACCAGGCTCGTCTCGCGATACGGCGTCGAGTGCAGCAGCCAGGCCGGCTCGTCGCGGCTACTCGTAGCCATAGCTTCGCAGGCTCTGCTCGCTGCCTGCCCAGCCCGACTTCACCTTGACGAAGAGTTCGAGGAAGACCTTGGTGCCGAACAGCCGCTCGAGGTCGAGCCGCGCTTCGGTGGCGATGCGCTTGATGCGCTCGCCGCGCGCCCCGATCACGATCGGACGCTGCGCCTCGCGCGCGACCACGATCGCCGCGTGGATGCGCCGCAGCCTCGGCAGCTCCTCGAAGCGCTCGATCTCGACCGTGCTCTCGTACGGCACTTCGTCGCCGAGCTGGCGAAACAGCTTCTCGCGGATCGTCTCGGCGGCGAGGAAACGCTCGCTGCGATCGGTGAGCGCGTCGGCGTCGTACGCGGGCGGCCCCGCGGGCAGGCGCTGCGCGCAGGCATCGACGAGCGCGTCGACCTGGCGTCCGCTGCGCGCGCTCACCGGCACGATTTCTTCGAAGGCGCGAGCCTGTCGTGCGCGCTCGATCGCCGGCAGCAACTGGTCCCTGTCCTTGACGAGGTCGATCTTGTTCATCGCCAGCAGCACCGGTCGATCAGCGGGCAAGGCCCGCGCGATGCGCGCGTCGGTTGCGGTCCAGTTGCGTGCGTCGCACACCAGCACGACGACGTCGGCGTCCTGCGCCACCTGCATCGACGTGCGGTTCAGCACGCGGTTCATCGCGCCGCCGATCCGCGTCTGGTAACCGGGGCTGTCGAGAAAGAGCAGTTGCGCATCGGGCCGATGCACGATGCCGACGATGCGATGCCGTGTCGTCTGCGGACGGTCGGAGGTGATCGACAGCTTCTGCCCGACGAGCCGGTTGAGCAGCGTCGACTTGCCGACGTTCGGACGCCCGACCAGCGCGACGGTGCCGCAACGGAACATCGAAGCCGAGGGCTGCCGCTGCGCCTCAGGCGGCGTGGGTGCGGTGCGCGAACGCAACGCACGCGGCGCTGTCCTGCGCGGCGGCCGGAT
>JACDJC010000144.1_pt1 | contig 93828 bp, 88 predicted proteins | sample 7454191 | NCBI WGS metagenome assembly JACDJC01 (sample SAMN14253291, study PRJNA609438) | sludge metagenome | isolation source: sludge after 25d culture with pyrite and EDTA | collected 2018-12-20 | reverse complement strand
TCCGATCAGTTGGCCGCGTGTCACCGTTCCAATTTCCGCAGTCTGAGCCAGCCGCCGAAACTCGGTTCGTTGTGATGTCTGTTTGCGGCCGACCCGCCGCACAGGCTGTAGGGCTTCCCCCATACTCCTCGTCTCCTCTTAGGGACCAGGCAAAGCTTTCCCGTTCGCCGAAAAGCGTTTTGTATTGACTTTGGAAGTTGGGAGTGCGACTTTATTTTTACGGAATATTTGAAATTTGCACCCCGCTTCCGGATTTTTTCGGGAGCGGTTTTTCTTTTAAGGTCCGGACAGAAATCTCCTTGAAAAGGTCAAGCATTACTTCGGCATCATGTTACCGATTTGGTATCGTCAGACAACCCTAAATTTCTCGTTCATTCTTCCTAAACGGCATTCAAAGGCCTTAGCAGCTGATAACTGGCATCTAACCCCGGTTTCAATATTACCATTTAGGGTATCTATTGGAACGTAGCGGTCAAGAAAATTGCCATCATTTGAATGAGGCCTCCGGCAACCCTACAGCGCAAATTAAAAGCGCGGGTGCCTCCGGCCTGCTCCCTTCGCTACGCTCTCTTCGCAAATAAAGTCCTCGCATTGGAACTACCGCGTAGGCGATTCATTATTTCGGGCTAAAACACATATCGATGCTATACGTGCATCATCGTTGGGCTACATTTCTGCAGGTCAATCGCAAAGCTGCACCGGTCATCCATCACCCACGGTTGTCACCGGTAGCAAAACTCTCAATGTTGTGAGCCGCTCGATATTCTGTGCGGCTAGAGCAGGTGTTCATGACATTGTCTGGCTTGCCACACCAGTTTTGACGTCGGTTCGACTTGATTCATCTAGTCGACGGCTGTAGGATTAAATCCTACAAAGGAGGTATGCACCATGCGCCGCTCCACACAACAATTCAGCATTACCCTGCCCAATGAAATGGCCGAAACGGTCAGGGCCAAAGTTGCAGCAGGCGAGTATGCCACCGAAAGCGAGGTGTTCCGTGACGGCCTGCGCGCACTTGCAGCCCGCGACAAGGCCGTCGAGGCCTGGCTGCGCAACGAAGTCGTTTCGGCTGCCGCCGCCCTTGACGCCGATCCGGGCCGAGCACTTAGTTCTGTGCAACTGCGCGCCCAGCTAGCTGCCAGGCGCACCAGCAGGAAAACCGTCAGCCCGTGAAACGCTTCGCTGTCGAATATGCCCCCGAGGCCCTTGATCAATTGGCGGTCATAGAATCCTATATCGCAGAGGCGGGTTCGCCGGAAGCTGGCGAACGTTTTGTTGATGAAATCGTTTCCCATTGCGACGCTCTGGAAAGTTTCCCCGAGCGTGGTGCAGCGCGTGACGACCTGCTGCCAGGCTTGCGCACGCTCGGTTTCCGCCGTCGTGTCTTGATCGCCTACACGACTGATCGCACAAATCAGATAGTTCGCATTCTTGGTATTTACTATGGTGGTCAGGATTACGAAGGTCGGCTTGTCGGCCAACAATCTGATTAAAACCAATTATTCAACAAAAGCCGACGAGTATCGATTTTCGCAGAGCACTAACCTCCTTTAGTCCCAAGCAAAGATGGTAGGTTTAGTGCTGATCTGAAAAGCAGCGCTCATCGCTTCACACACCATTCCTGCCCGGCAGGAACTGACCCTTAGGTTTTATCGTGCACTCGTTGGCCTTATATTGGGTAACCAGTGTTCTCGATCAGAAACGGACCCCTGCCCGAACATTGTGTGGTATGTCCCGGCGGTCCGGGAAGAGCGTCGGGGATTTAGATGATGTGGACGATGACCATGAACGTCGCAACACAGCACATGCACACCATAATGACGTATCGTACAGAAAACAGGTCGCTGAACCAATCGTTGAAACGATGATCCTTTGCTGATTTCGACCGTTCCGTCGTCAGACGGTGACAGGCTGTAAAACAGTGAACAGCGCCCCACCGTCGCGGTCCAGATCCTGAATATCCAGGAGAAGCAAGCCTCCGGATTCAGGCACGGCAAGTTCTGTCTTTGTGGCATTCATTGCCGCTGCAACGGCCTTTTTGTTTCCCCACACTTTTCCACGCCTGGTCACATGCGGACCATCTTCAGGGTTAGCGATGCTGAATTCAACGCCGCCCACATCAACGCCGTCGCAGATGAGATTTCCCGTTCCATGCAACAATGTAACAGCCATCGCTATTCCCTGTGTCTTAATCAAAATCATCCGAAGCTTGTCAGTTTTCAGAACCATCCTGCTTCGCTTTCAACCGCTCATTCAATAGGAGCTTGAGCCGGGCATTTTCCGCTTCCAGCTCTTCCAGTTCTTCGTCTGTCACCGGTCCGTCTTCAGTCTGGGGGCCTGGCTTTCTCACGCGCCGTTGCTTTTGCGGTGATTTGAGAACGGGAGGCGAGGCTAGAATTTCATCTATCCCCTCCTCTTTCCGCTCGGGCCCCACAACAACTGGCGCTTCTTGAGGGACCTTCGGCTCTTCAGCGGACGATAACACCTCAGAAGAAGCGACGGGCTCGACCTTTGGGGCTGCTGCCTTGCCATTTCTTTCATCGGGATCTTTGGTCGTAACTTTGATGGATAGTCGCGTTGGCAATATAGGTTCAGGCTGCTCAGAGCTTTCGTCAGCTGCAGGTCCAATATCAGGCAATTCATCCGGCAAAGTCGACTTCTTCCGCGATCGCCAGTTCTTCAACCTCGCAACGAGACGTTCCCCCAGTGACTTCATCGTGATCGACCTCCCTATACCTGACGCAACAGTACGCAGAAATGTTGTCAGCTTAAGCCCGACAACTCAATAGTTTTGGCGACCACAGCCGTTACACATGTCACCAGAACGCATGAACAGATCAGTTATCGAGGACGGCAGGACAGTCTTGGCGACCGTTTCTCTACTGCTGTTCCAATCGTCGGAGCATTTTGAGCAACTGTCTGTTCTCCATGCGCAAACTGGCGGCCAGTTCACGTTTCAGATCGGCATTCTCTATTTCAAGAGCTGACAATTCAGCCTGAATATCGGGCTCGGCTGCGATTCGACTTACCGCTTCTCGTTTAACCGGGACTGATTTTTTCTTACGACGTGGAACAGACGGCTTTTTCTCACTGACAACAGGATTTCCCGCCATGTTTGCCGTTTGCAGCTCTTCCATTGCAAGGGGTGCTTCTTCCGGTTTCGAGGCGTCCATGTTGGAAAGTTCTGGCTCGCTCAGAGCCTCTTCAACTTGCTCGGTGACCGGCTTAGCATGCGCCACAACTTTTGTAGTGGCATTCTCAGTTCTGCGCTTGATCGGCTTGGGCAGATCAGGCTGGACCCGAACCTCCATTGGAGATTGGGGCGCATCCGCCTCCACTTGTTCGGCGATCGACTTCAAATCCAGATTTCCCCACAAAGATGACGAGCCCTTGCGAGTACGCTTGTTCTTATATTCAACGACAATATTACGGTTTGGATTTTTCATCCGTGAGTAGCTTTCCCGAGGAAATTTGAAGGTACGCTCTACGCGCGTCAAAGGGCTTTTACCAGTAGCTACATATTACGCGTCGGATTTTCAACACTCAACAGAATCTCCGACCTGATCGATATGTCCTGAAAGCAAGTCTATCTCATCTTGAACACATGATGTACACGGCCTTATTGTTACATCAACCATTGACCTGTATTTTTGACGCCTAAATGAATTTCCAAACATCGATCTGGAGAAGCATAACATGGCAGACGAAACCATTGCAGCAGTAAACGAGACACCAGTTGAGGTTAGAACCGCCGAGCCTGTAGGCATCACGAAGAAAACCCGTGCACCACGCAAAAAAGCTGAGCCTAGGCCCGCAAAGGCGGCTACAGCACCTGCCGCTAAAACTACCAGGGCCGCATCCAGACCAGTGAAAGCAGCCAAAGCTGCTTCAAAAGCAGAACCCACTACAACACCACTGGTAGAGAACAAGCGCAACAAGTACACGCCGGCCCAGCGCGCCTCCATCCTTGCTTCTATCGAAAAAGCAACAAAAGATGGCAAGACCACTCTCAAGGCTGCATTGCAGCAGACTAAAGTGAGTGAGCAGACCTACTATAACTGGAAGAACGCTGCTGCAAAGACAGCGCCCGGGCCATCAACAGGGTCGTCGAGCGATGATCTTTCCAGCTTGGTTTCACTGGAAGCAGAGAACCTCAAGCTACGCCAAGAACTTGCTGCAAAGCTGCGTGCTGAGAATGAAGAGTTGCGTAGACGTCTGGGTCGAACCTGAGGCGAATTGCTCCGCAGCATCTGCACCAGGGTGCTGTCAAAACAGATGACTTCCCACGTGTAAGTCATCTGTTTGTCTTTCGATGATGAAAATTCGAAGCCTTTGTTCTCTCCTTCCAAAGGCTCTCTAATAAGGCCAAGAGTGAGGATTACCATTCCGCACAACTTTTTTGGTCTGGATTAGTGCATGACGACCACCAAGCGTCACGGGCAGGATTATGTTGACTGCCAATACCAAGATGGAGTCACATCATGATTTTGGATCCCGCTCAGGCCGAGGCACTCTACAAGGCAATGCACGCCCTGAATGAAGGGGGCGGCCAGCTACTTAACGCTTCCTTTGACGCATTCGTCCTCGGTGAGGCAATCATTGATGTTTGCACCCACACTGATGATCGCATCGAACTGCGATCTGCTGGCAATGTAACTGAAGTACACGACGACCTATCCGCTTTCGCAGCTGCCTATCGTTTGCAAGCGCTGTGATTGCTCAAGCGAAGGATGACACTGCGTTTGATTTCAGTTTTTTATCTATGAAATCTTCATACGGACCGCTGGGCTGAAACTAGAAGACAATTGAAGAAAGTGCTCAACCCATAGACCGAGTCATCGCCCAATGACGTGCTTTTTTGCTATTTCCAAGGCGTTCCGCGCATTGTTCTCAGCGGTCTCCTCGGTCGGCGCGACAGATTGGATTGTGAGCCTGTCTCCGCCCTCTACAACAAAAATATTCACCCCCTTCAGGCCCCCTACATTAGGAAGGCGGATAAGTCGTCCAATTGCAGGGGCGACATCGATTTTCTCGATCTTGAACCCGATTTTTTCGGAACTGACGTCCAACTCTTTGAGATAACCTTCGTCGGTTCTGTTTTCCTGTTCCTGCTCGTCGACATGGCGATCGATAGCGATCATCAAATGCTGGTCATCATCTGTTCCGCAGCAGGACATCCGAAAGTTAGTCGGTTCTTCTGCATGATGCGCGGAGGCATCGAAAATTGACCAGAACTCTTGCTTGATGGGCGTGAGCTCGTGGATTTTGAAACCGTCAGCCCACACAGGGACATTAATTCCGGCAAGTGCAATCGCGATGACGACCGCTATGAAAGATCTATTTTTCATTCAGGGCACAACTACATTAACTTGAGCGTGACCAGAGTGAATCTCGACCGCTACGCTTGAAAAAATAGTCAAAACTTGCGTCATAATAGCGTTCATGCAGCAAAATCAGTTCAGTCACAGTGACCCGGCACAGGGCAGTTCGACGCAACCGCGCTTGCAGCTTCTCTACCAAATTCAAGGGCAATTTGTAGTCCTTGGTTTTCTCCTTCAGGATAAAGTCGAATAATCCAAGGAGCGATGGGTGCCCCTTCCCTGACAAGAAGAAACCACACGCTGCCAAAAGAACCTTTCGCATCTCACACCATCGGTTTCGTCGTTAGCGTGAAACGATTGGGACTTACTGGGAAAGGCGCCTGCTCTGCATCAATATATGGTAAATCAGGCTGCTTTCAGTTCATGGATGGCTAAAAGCTGATCCTGAATAGCTACCGCCTCTGTTTTAAGGTCGTAACCTGACTGCAAATTCATCCAGAATTCGGGCGTGGTGCGGAAGAACTTCGCAAGGCGCAGAGCCGTGTCAGGTGTAACGGCAGTCTGCTCTGTCGCCAGACGCTCAATGCGAGTGCGAGGAACATTCAGATTCCTGGCAAGCGCGCCTGCACTCATCCCGAGCGGGATGAGATATTCTTCCCGAAGGATTTCGCCGGGATGGACCGGGGGGAGTTTACTGGTCATGGCTTCTTCCTTTCAGTGATAGTCAACAATTTCGATTTGTTCAGCGCCAGCATCGGTCCAAATGAAACAGATGCGCCACTGATCGTTGATGCGGATCGAGAGCTGCCCCTTACGGTCCCCCTTCAGAGCTTCCAGCCTGTTACCGGGAGGAGAGCGAAGATCATCGAGAATTACAGCACTATCGATCATGGTAAGTTTACGAACAGTTGTTCTTATCAAATCTGCCGGAAACCCCTTTGGCGCTTTGCCGCCTGCAACGGCTCTGGTTCTGGCGTCTTTGTAGGAACGGATCATATGTTACTCCTGCGGCTTGTATCATATCCTGATACAGCCAGGAGTCAATAGTTTTGTATCATATTGCGATACACCGCAGGGCTGAATGCCGAAAGTAAGGCTTTATCTCGACAGCCCCTGAAAGTTTTGCTTTGATCCTTTGAGGGATTGGGGGATCCAAATTGTCGAAGGCAACCAACTGGATATTAGGGGCAGCTGCCCTGTTCATTCTCGCGAAGGTTTTCGGGAGTGACACGCCGGCCCCAGTATCGCCACTAGATGCAGTTCAACCAAAGACTTCAATCCCGGCAACCGAGCAGGCTCCGCGGCCTCTAGGCTTCATGCAGGCAACATCTCACCGACAGACAAACCAGCCGCCGCCATCGGCTGACCAGCATCCTTTCATCGGAAAATGGCTATATTCAACCGCCAGGGTAAACATGAGAACCGAGGCGTCGTTAACTGCACGCGTCAGTACGGTTATCGGGAAAGGTAAAAGGGTGCACGTTCTGAACTACCGTTCCGGATGGTTCAGCGTCACTTATGCCAATCGAACGGGATGGATTTCCGAGCGATACCTGGCCGAAAATCCGCCGCCTGTACCTCAAAACCCAGTTTCCGCCCCTCGAATAATGACGCCGCCTGCCGCAAATCGCGCGGTTTCGGCGCATCAATCAGGTCAACCTATTCGGTCTCCATATGTTGGCACGTGTGATTGCCCATATGACGTCATGCGGAATGGCCGTTCGTGTGGGGGACGGAGCGCTTATAGTCGCCCAGGTGGGCGTAGCCCTGTGTGCTATCGCTAACGAAATTGCCATCAACTGGTTCGGCCTGGCGCAAATGTGCCAACTCACGACAGGTGGAGATTAATATTAAAGGTCAAAATGGGAGAATCCCGTCAGAGAATAATCGCGATAATCGTCAAACCCGGAGTCAAGGTAGCTTTCATTCTGTGAAAGCTTATTGTCATCGTATCTACACCGGCCCGTGGGAACGAAGGTAAATCAAGATCCCCATTGGTCGTCTTTTCCGACATTACAGTGGAGGACTATATTGGGTTAATCACCGCACTCATCAGTTGGCTATGTGGGTCTTGCGCAAGTCAATTGGACGTTTATTTTCCGATTGCCAACCAAACTTGCCTCGCTCACAAGAACGAGCGTCTTCACCGCATCCTTGTTGATTGGAATAATGCCTTGCTGCAGCATTTCTTGCACACGCTCTATAGTGACGCTGCTTGTGTAGATCGCCCGAGCGGAGAAGCATCCGCAGTCGCCAATTGGCCTATGCAATAGAAAATGGGTTTTCACCGTAATGGCATTCGCTTTTAAAACAGCGTTCTCGCCTGTGACCGTCACACACTCGGCCAGCTTGTTTTCAAAGTCGACACCGCCGAGATCCTCTGCTCCGGCCACTCCGCAAAACGTTGCTGTTAGAACTACGCCGTAGATTAACCTGAACATCAATGGGTCCTTCTTTAACGTGGTGGCAACTGTTTGAGACAACTGAGAATATCCGTGTCACAAACTTGAACTTGGGAGCGTGTTGCTGGATCATCCAGCCAGCGGTGGTATGCGCTGCGGATCTCCACGTCCTTGTAATTGTAGGTTCTTGCTTTCTTACTGACACGGCTCGCTGTGAGCGCTTTCGATGTTATAGCCATATGGGAAGCAAGTTCATTGAACTGCCAGACTTTCCAGTCTTTCTGCCGCTCTAGGACCCGTACATGATAATAGGGATCATCTGGGCGCTCTGGTTGAACCTTGTAAACATCGGCCCACCGCACCCATTTCGGTGAAACGGACAAGATGATTGTTTCCTGATACTCCTGGGCCAATACCGGGACGGATGTCAGAACTCCGAGGGCTGTCAAAAGCAGGATGGGGGTCAACGGTTTTGACATTCACGCATTCTCTCTGATGACCTGGCTTTCATTAGCGCCTAACCCAAGGTGACACGGGTTATTACGCTCTACATTATCTTTTTGTTTGGCACGGATCCATAATTATCCCGCAACCAGATTTCCGTGTGCTTTCATTCCTGAAAACAACAGTTGGCTGATTGAAAAGGTCCCTCCTCTCGCCTTCTCCGTCAAAGATCGCAGATATCCGCCTGGCGAATTGATCGAGGCCAGTTTCTGGAGAATCCAGGCGATGGCCGTCGATGCGGATTCTGCCCCCATGAAATGGACTGCTTCCTGATAGGCCGAGCGACTGATGCCAAGAAAGCCGGAAACAATTCGTGACGCATCAAGAAGTTCCCGCCATGTGCCGATCCCGTTTATCCCGTATTCGCGGATATCCGGGCATGTTCGAAGCACCTGATCGAGAGAGATTGAAGGAGAAGCCCGAACTTGATCTTCTCTATCGAGGCTCACAGCAACAAAGCTTTCCGAAGAAGGCTCTTTCAAATCAATCATTTTACCATTTTGAAATTCAAAAAGGGATTCTGGCAGGGATTCAATATGCTGCCGCTCAAACTGAGCGACGCTGCCGCTCAATTCCGGAACAATGCCTTTTGTTTTCAAGGCATTATCCAATTCACCACGAATGGCTTCAAGATTAGCGCTGACAGTGGCCAGTTGGGCGAGAGATGCGCGGCGAGGAATAGCGTCGACGACCTCACGGAAGCGAACGAACACTTCTTCCAGACTCTCACAAAGCTTGCCAGTTTCTTCGGCCGCTTCGGCAAAAATCGACGCGATATCTCTTCGCAAGACCGATACTTCGTCGCGAAGACGCTTCAGTGCTTTTTGTTCGGCGAGAATTTTCTCTGCATTTGCTGCAATTTCTGACACACGATCAAGCAATGGCGCAAAGGAAAATCCAAAAGCAAGCTCGACCTGCCCTTCCCTGTCCTTGTGAGCATAGCGTTTACGTGTCGGACTATCCTTGCGTTCAATGATCCTCGCTGCGACCAGGAATGCGAGATGTCGGCGAAGCGTGGACTCTGGCATACCATGAGCCCGGAGTGAAAGCTGGCGATTGGACGGAAAAACGACGAGGCCGTTTTTCTCACTCAGTTCATCTTCAGGCAGAAATGACAAAAGCGAGCTGAGCACTGCAAGGCAACGATCATTCAGCTTAAGCGCTGATTTGGCCACACAGAGCTGTTTGTAGATTACCCAACGGTTTACGCCCCTCCTCTGCCCTTTCTGTAGCTCAGGATTTTGGGTAAACATCTTCATTCGCCCACACTGTGTGGGCGTGATTGTCTCCAGAATTTGCATTTCCTCTCACCTTTCGAAAGGCAAAAGAAATCCACCCGCCAAAATGACGCTTATGACTCTTGACACTGATTCATGGAAATGCGATTCTCAGACTTGCTAAAGATCGAGAGAGGCTTCCATACGGCAACGTTTTGGGGGCCTTTTTCTTTTGCGTGTTATTCTCCGTTCTTATTGATATTTGATTGGCTAAATTCGTCGTAAAGCGAGTCCATTCTGCTAGCTAGCCATTCTGCAAAACCGTTTGCATTTCTATTCGTAAGTTCGATAGCTACTTTTTTCGCGCGATGGTTCATCAGGAGATTTAATGAACCATCATTCGAAGCCCAACGATTAGTGCTGGTGCCGGTACTTGTCTTCTTCGGAGCTAAAGATTTGGGCGCTGCCAGATACTCGCAGGCTTTTTGGAAACGCTGATTGCTTTCCAAAGACCTTATGTTGTCCGCGGACAACTCTCGAACAAGGCAATCAGAGTTTTCGGAAGAAATCAGATCGCCAAACTCCATCCAACGCCTTCTGCCGATTTCAGGGGCGGCACCAATCAACTCGATTACCTCAACGGAAATCTGCTTTACGACGGATAACATTTTTGACAAAGCGGCTTTGTCGACTGCAAGCGATGACATTATGACATCTCTTGCAAATCCCTTTGTCTCCAAGCGTTTAGCGAACAAAGCCCGTTCAATATATGAGAGATTTGTACGAGCATTATTCTCTTGACCTTGATTGATAACGAGCTGCTCATCTGTCAAATCGCGGACGATTGCGCGGACTTTCCTCCCTAGAATTTTTGCCGCTGCTAAACGTCGGTGCCCAAACGCTACCTGATAGCGATCTTGATTTGCAGGATTAGGCCTTGCAAGTATCGGGACGAGCTGACCGTTTTCACGAATTTGCGCTACTAGTTCGGAAAGTTCAGTTTGATCGATCTCGAGCCGATCCGAGACGAAAGATCCGTCAATCAAGCTGGGTTCTAGCTCTACAACTACTTGTCCTTCCGAAAGCTGCCTTTCAAGTTCATCGACGCGTTCGACTTTTTGTGTGATGTTCGTCAAAGATTTAGTAATTCCACCCACCGGAGCACTCCGTGCAGATGGTATGAAACCCGCCAGCGGCCTGGACTTCGTAATATCAGAATCAGGTGTCTGTGGGGACGTTGCGGCAGTATCCAATGATACGCCGATAAGATTCTTACGCGCCATCGATTACTTCCTCCCCCACGTGGCTCTCAAAAGCAATTCGATCTCCCCATTCACAGCGTTCAGTGAATCCATTGCGCGGTCATACGTGCCACGAATGAATTGTGAGCGTTCAACCTCGTAGAGTGTCTGCTTGGTTACGCCAGCATCTGAAATCGCTGTGGACTTCAACATAGCATTCTGAAGCATCCGATTGCCAAAAATAGCCCTCATAAATCCTGTCATCTGACTTTGGGGGCCGTCATTAGGTTCGTAACGAGTTACGAGATAACGCATCCAATCGTAGCTTGTTCGGCCGCCGGCCCGTTCCACGACCGCCATGAGTTCACTCGTCATCGCCAGAAACTGGCTCATAGACATGACATCGAGCATTTGTGGATGAACCGTTATTAACACACCCGTAGCTGCACACAGGGCGGACATCGTTAGAAAGCCCAACTGAGGAGGGCAATCGATAACGACAACGTCATAAAGGCTCTCTATATCGGCGATAACTTCGCCTATTCGAGCGAAGAACATGCTTTCGGCACGTCCCGTGGTAATGGCTTTTGGTGTTTCATGTTCGAATTCCATAAGTTCCAGGTTGCCTGGAATGACGTGGAGATTAGGCGTATACGTAGCACGCACGATCTCAGTAATGTTGCGGGGTGCTTCGTATCGAATAGCACCGTAAAGTGTTTCGCTCTCACCAACGTCCAGTTCAGGTTGATGTCCGAAAAGTGCCGATAGCGATGCCTGGGGATCAAGATCGATCGCAAGCACGCGATATCCACGTAACGCGAGAAACTGGGCGAGGTGCGCAGATGTGGTGGTCTTCGCTGACCCTCCCTTAAAATTCATTACCGCTAACACTTGGAGCTTTTCATTAGCTCTTCGCGTAGGGACATATTTAGGCGCCCCGTTCTTCTCATCTAATGATCTACGAATCCGATCCATGTCGTCCGGCGAATACATACGTCGGCCATTTGGCATAGGTTCTGGGCCATGGCCATCCGATGCTACCTGTCTCAGGTAACCCTCTCCGATCCCAATATATGCAGCAGCCTCAGATGGTGAAAACTGACGAATAGTTTTTTGCGATGTCGGAGGGAATATTTTCTGCTGATGGAGCTGGAGTTGCCGCGACAATTCTAGCGAATCTGCCGACAACAGTGTCGGAAGGTGTTCTTGTTGATCCATCAAGTTATGACTTATTAACATTTGAGGCCCTTCAACTTCGCAATTGATTTAAAATCAACGTTAACTGCGAAGTTCACAGTAAGCCCGATTCGTAAACATTTTACAAACGATTAACCATGGCGGGATTGTTGTCCGCGGACAACTCACAAAGGCGAGCTGTTTGACGTCTTCATTGAAAGACGAGTCCCAGTGTAGCCAAATGATTGAAGACGCTGAGGTCAGTGCACAAGTTGTCCGCGGACAACTTGTGCAGCCTAATGATCGCCCGATGGCCGCTTTGACGAATAGTCAAGAACGAATTGGTTGACGTTTTATCATTCAAGCCGGGCATCAACTGAAGCGATTCCGTGTCCCAGACATGTTCGCTGCTGGCGCCATTCAATGGCAGACACCGAGGACATACTGCGTATCAGTCTTGCGATGTAGACAGCCCCGCGAGAAGCGGTGCGTAGGCAGCGAGCCTGCGAGCGACGAACTCAATAAAGAGCCGCACTCGTTTAGTCTTGCGCGTCTCTCCTTGCGTTAGAAGCCACAACGTCCCATGCATGGGCAGGTTGATACCCGGTACTCTCACCAGCAGGGGATCCGCGTCTCCGACGAAACAAGGTAATTTCGTCATTCCGATACCTTGCTGCGCCGCTACGATCTGCGTTCCGGCATCCGGGGTTCTGAATGGGACTCCTGTGGCATGAACCTCTCCATCGCGCGCCCAATCCGGAATTCCATGATTGTTTATGACGATCCATCGGATGGGATCAGCCGCGCCAGAACGCCACGCGGCTAGTCGATTGCGAGACATGTATACGCCGCTGAACAGCTCCGGTCCCTTCAGGCCGTAAAGATTGAGCGGCAGGGTCTTGCGATCGGCGACAATGCGGATCGCGACGTCTGCTTCCCGGTTGGTCAGATTTGCCACATCACCGGAGGACAGAATTTCCATCTCAATGTCCGGATGCAGACGCGCAAAGTCGGCGAAGTCCGGCATGAGCAGATGTGTGGTGAGGAACGGTGGAAGCGTCACCCGCAAGAGTCCCCGCGCGCTCTGATCTCGACCGAAGACGCGCGTTTCCAGCAAGTGCGACGAGGCTTCCATCTGTGCTGCGAATTCAAGTACCTCCTCGCCAGCCGCCGTGAGATGGTAGCCCGAGGGCTGTTTCTCAAACATTTGCGCGCCCAGTTGCCTCTCCAGTTGAGCGATGCGTCGTAGCACGGTGGAGTGGTTTATTCCGAGGCGTTTGGCGGCGGCCCGCACCGAACCTCCATGCGCGACGGCAAGAAAGTAGCGAACGTCGTCCCAATCGATCATGGTGCAATCTCGCACCGAATGGCGCGCCTTCCAAAATCCATACCTAAAACATTGCACAGCAATACAGCGATTACCACTCGCGACCGTCAACAAGAGCGGCCGAATTCCGGATGGCGGAGCTGATCGTTGGGACGAGCGCTACCGTCAGCCGGATCGATTTCGCACCACCGATATGCACGGTTCCGTACTCAACAACTGACACTGGCGGACTTAATTTCAAGTTCTGGAACGCGGACACTGTCTCGTCAACACGAAAGGAAACGTCATGGGAAAGCTTGAAGGAAAAGTTGCAGTCATCACGGGCGGAGCTACCGGCATAGGTCTCGCCGCGGCGAAGCGCTTCATCGAAGAGGGTGCCTTCGTCTTCATCTTCGGTCGCCGGCAGGAAGTACTCAATGCCGCTGTGGCCGAACTCGGGTCCAATGCCCGCGCGGTGAAGGGCTCGGTCTCCGATCTCGATGACCTCGATCGACTTTACGCGGCGGTCAAGGCTGAGTGCGGGACCCTCGACATAGTCTTCGCCAATGCCGGGACGGGAAGCTTGCTTCCGCTCGGCGAAATCACCGCGGAGCACATTGATGAAACCTTTGACACCAATGTGAAGGGTACGATTTTCACAGTCCAGAAGGCGCTGCGGCTGATGGGCGAAGGCGGTTCCATCATCCTGACCGGATCGAGTGCCGGTTCCACCGGCGCCCCGGCATTTAGCGCCTACAGCGCGAGCAAGGCGGCTGTACGCAACCTCGCTCGGACCTGGGCGGAGGACCTCAAGGGCACTGGTATCCGGGTAAACGTGCTGTCGCCAGGGCCGACGGCGACCCAACTCGCGAAGGAAGCGGTAGGCGAGGAGGGCATGAAGGTTTTCGCCTCGATGAGTCCGCTCCAGCGCATGGCCGATCCGGCGGAGATTGGGGCTGCTGCTGCATTTCTCGCATCGTCGGACAGCAGCTTCATGACTGCCAGCGAAGTCGCCGTCGACGGCGGATTGGCGCAAAGCTAGAGCTTCACGCCCAGCCGGGTGCTGGGCAAATCTAAGGAAAAGAAGATGAGTTATGCAATCATCGGCTTCGGCAACATCGGCCGGGCTCTGGCCAGGGCGTTTGCCCGTCGAAGCATCGAGATATCCGTTGCAACCAAACGCGACCCGGAAAGTTTTGCATCCGAAGCGGCCGCAATCGGTCCGACGATCATTCCCAAAACACTGACGGAAGCCGTCAAAGCGGACACCATCTTTTTGGCTGTCCGTTTCGAACAGCACGCGGATGTTGCGAAGGCGCTTTCCACCTGGCAGGGGAAGACGATCGTTGATGTAACCAACGCGTACGGTGTGTCTACTGAAGATCTTGGGGGACAACCTTCATCCAGATTCGTTGCGCAGGCCTTCACTGGTGCGAGGCTGGTCAAGGGCTTCAACCATTTGGCCGCCGCGGTCCTTGACCAGGATCCTGCAGTACATGGCGGTAGACGTGTCGTGTTCCTGGCGAGCGACGATGGCGCTGCTGCAACGGAGATCGGTGCGCTTGCGGAAAATCTCGGTTTCGCGCCGATCAAGCTTGGCGGGCTATCAGATGGTGGACTGCTGGTCCAGGCGCGCGGAAACAGCTGGGGTCAATTGATCTTCAAGGATCTGGTCAAGTTCGATAGATGAATCGAGTATCAGCGCTCCTAGCATTATTGGGTCGGACGCTGGAGCACACCTGCATGCTGTGGCTGGGCCTCATGACCCGCTCCATCAAACACACCAATTTCTCAATCGGTGTCAACCTCACCGGTTGAGCCCACCATCCAACGATTTCTCGTGTGGCCCATCAGGAGCAGTACTATGCACGTTTTCGTCACTGGGGGGACCGGCCATTCCGGTCCGTACATCATTTCAGACCTCATTGCAGCCGGCCATGAGGTCACGGCCCTGGCTCGGTCGGACGCATCTGCGGCGGTAGTTTCCAGGCTCGGCGCGAATGCTCTTCGCGGCAGTTTGGAGGATATCGGCGTACTCAAGGCGGCAGCTACAGCTTCCGACGGTGTTATTCACGTTGCGCACCGACAAGACCTGCTTCCATCCGGCGGCATCGACGCCGTTGCTGCGGCGGAGGTTAAGATCATACTCGCTTACGGCGAAGCACTGGCAGGAACTGGAAAGCCGCTTGTCGTGTCGGGGAGTATTGGCTCGCCCGGGTGGGAAGGTTTGGGCCGGCCAGCTACCGAAGGAGACCGGGCACTTCCCGGTGGCGATGCATACAAAGGGACCTTGCGGGTTCGCAACATCGTGGAATCTGCCGTCATCGATCTCGCGGAGCGGGGCGTGCGGTCTTCGATCGTACGGATACCGCCCATCATGCACAGCACAACCGACAATGCCGGCTTTCTCCCGCTGCTGATCAGGCTTGCGAAAGAGAAGGGCGTCGTGGGCTACCCCGGAGATGGCGCCAGCCGGTGGTCGGCTGTGCACGCGCATGATCTCGCCTCTTTGTTCCGATTGGCGCTGGAGAAGGGTCCAGCAGGGAAGAATTGGCACGCTGTCGGTGACGAGGGTGTCCCGTTCCGCGAGATTGCCGAAGCCATTGGCAACCGTCTCAAGCTACCAGCTGTGTCCATTCCCGCCGATGTCCTGATGCTGCCGGCGTATTTCGGGTTCCTTGCGAATCTGGTCACGCTGGACGTCCCTGCGTCCAGTCATATCACCCGCCAGGCCCTCAGCTGGGAGCCGTCTCAGCCGGGTCTGATCGTAGATCTCGACAATGGCCATTACTTTCCCGGAGGCTGAGCCCGCTTGGAGATCACGGACAACATTCCACTTCTTTTGGAGACCCATCATGAGCACTATTAGCATTATCGGCGCTGGAACCATGGCCACGGCGATCGCCGGTCGTATCGCCGGGGCCGGACATGTCGTCGAGATAATCAACCGCGACCCCGCTAATGCCCGGGCACTGGCCGGTCGACTTGCAGCCGGGGCGACGACAGGGACATACGGCGCCGTCCCTGCGGGTGATATCGTCATCCTCGCCGTGCCGTACAGCGGTGCAGCGGCGGTTGTGACCGATTTCGGGGATGCACTCAATGGCAAGGTGATCATCGACATCGCCAACCCGGTTGCTCACGACCTCTCGCGCCTCGTGATGCCCCACGGCAGTTCCGGTGCTCAGGAGACCGCGAAGGGCCTTCCCGCTGGCGCGCATGTTGTGAAGGCGTTCAATACAATCTTTGGTCATGTGCTTGCGGAGCGCGGTCCGCTCGACGCGTTCATCGCAGCGGACGACGCGGAGGCGAAAGAGAGCGTCTCGACGTTCCTCGAAAGTCTCGGGTTGCGTCCACTCGACGTAGGCGGTTTGCACATGGCCCAGACGCTAGAAGCGCTCGGCTTGATGATGATTGGCCTCGCCAAAAACGGCGTCGACACCTGGGATTTTGCCATGTACGTCGATGTCGGTTGAATCGCCGATCCTACGTCATCCGCGGCAATCCACAAAACCAAAGAGAGTAATTCGTTTCTCACGGTTTGAGCGTAACATCGGCGATAAATTCGAATTGGAGTGGTCAGCCGTTCTTTTGCTGCACGACTGCCAAGGAATCGATTATCCCCAGTCCTTTCCAGATTCCCTATAGTGCGGATCAGGTAACTGACCTTGTTGACCGCCTCGGACGGACGCGATGGGCCGACGCGGTAGCTGACGATTGGACGAAGGGGAACCGAGCGCAGTGTCGTCAAACAGGTTGTGGATTTCTGGCGTGATGGCAATGACTGGACGAAGCGATGGATATCCCCGCTGGCACCAAACGTCGTTTCGGTTTGGAGGATGAGCGCTCGTTGATCGTGCAGTGTGAAAGCAATCGCCTTGTCTGGCCGGGGCCGGATCCGCGGCCTGTAGACGACGATACAGGTTACTATGGTCCTGTGCCGCTGGCGCTGTTTGCCGATATCCGGCAACGTTTTGTTGCGCTTGCCCGCAGCAGCGCCCAATATCAGTAAACGCGTTGCTCTGGATAGGCTCTTGCACCATAGTACCAGATATTGGTACTATGGTGCAAAGGAGTAAGTACATGTCACGAAACACCTCGGTTACGCTTGGCGATCACTTCGCCAATTTTATCGATTCACAGGTGAGGGGAGGGCGCTACGGTTCTGCCAGTGATGTCGTGCGAGCAGGATTGCGTCTTTTGGAGGAACATGAAACGCGTGTTAAGTCTCTGCAGGAGGCGCTGATCGCAGGCGAAGCGTCTGGTCAGCCCCAACCATTGGATCGCGAGAGCTTCCTACACAGAATGAAGACAAAGCATGCACTTTGATAGTTATCAGCTTACACCGCTGGCAGAGGCTGATCTCGAAGATATCTGGGTTTACACCTTACACGAACGGTCATTGGAGCAGGCAAACAGTTATATCGATGATGTGATCGATGCTTTTGAAGGATTAAGGGATGGCAGCAAGCGTGGGCGGATTACAGACATTCGCCCTGGCTATCTCAAATATGCCGTTGGATCCCATGTAATCTATTTTCGAAAACACGAGAACATGATGCTTGTTGTGCGTATTTTGCATGGGCGTATGGACGTTGGGCGGCACCTGTAACGGTGTGTTTTACTGCATTTTCGAAACTTCGAATGACGGCCGCCACAATTGAAGGCGGTTGCTCGGAAGAATGGTCCGTCAGCCTCTAGCGGCGAATGAGGCCGAAACGATGGGCTTCATCCAATAGATGACGAACGGACGAAGGCTGCCATTTACGTCCACCACGCGCTGGCCGCTCTCCCATCTGATCGAGTTGGGCTGCAATATCGCGAAGCGACAAGCCGGGATCGGCGATCGCTATTGCGGCGACCCGTTTCATCAGGTGATCAGAAGGGATGCGGCGAGGGGATCGGGCAACAAGCTTCTTGTCGGCGATTTTTTCGCGGACGAGACGATGCACAGCGCGGCGCAGACGCTCGACAGTCCAGTCATGACCGCGCCGATTGAGCACCTGTACGATATTCTCCCAGCTGTGGATCGGGCGCATTTGTTGCACCAGAGGCAGCCAGGTCTGCGCCGAAGTGATCAGCTCATCGAGATAGCGCTTGTCACGCGCTTGCGACACTGCCCGAATTGCCTCCGGTCTGCGTTCTCTCAAGCCGGGATTGCCGGGAAGCTTGCCGCGTGATTTTGCAGCCATGATTCCCGCTTTGGTCCGTTCAGCGATCAGCGCGCGTTCGAGCTGTGCAACGGCGCCCAGCACCTGCAGAGAAAACATCCCCTGTGGGGTGGATGTGTCGATGGGGTCCCGGATCGATCGAAAGTGAACGCCGCGCTGTTCGAGATCTTCGATAACCTGCAGGAGATGACCGACCGAGCGGGCAAGGCGGTCCAGCCGCACCACGACGAGAACGTCACCGGCCACGAGTTCTGAAAGCAGCCGGGTCAGGACGGGGCGGGCGCGTGAAGCGCCTGAGCCGTGTTCCTGAAAGATGCGATCACAGCCAGCGGCCCGCAACTCGTCCATCTGCGCATCATGCACCTGATCGTCGGTCGAGACACGCGCGTAACCGATGAGGCGAGCGGGACGGGGCAATGAACTGTTGGCCTGACGTTTTGACACGGTTGTTTCTCGGGCGATTGAAGCGGCTTTGTACAAATAAGGATGCATGAGAAAAGGACCTGATGCAAGCGTGGATTAGATGCGAATTACAGCTCCGTCAGCGACGTTTTGATAAGCAGGACAATCAATGGAACATAAGAACAGCACTAGGCGTCCCAGCGGGCTATTTTGGCGGAAATGCCCGGAAACGTTGCGGCTTAGGGGAGGGAAGGGGGGGCATAGGTCCGAAGTGCAATAGGCGTGGCATCCTGTACGGAACGTTCAACCAGAATTTGGAAACGCACACGCGATCGTCACGACAATGGTCCGCCGATCCTCGCCGAAATCTCCCGCAAAAGACCGGAAAACCGGGCGCTTCCGGTCATCCTGGCCGACCGACATCGCCGATTTGCGGCTTCCAATCAATAACCTCCGATAACCGAAAACCAGGCTGACACTATATGAAGGCTGGCTTAGTGATACAGCCTCACAGCCAGCTTATTGTAAACACCTGGAAGGTATATTCGCGGAAATTAGCCCCATCAACCTTAGCTTGTTAATTGGGCTGTTCGTGCCTCCAAGGAATTTGTGACTTCTGTATAAGCTAAGGAAAATCGGACGTTTAATCACGTTTCTCTGGTTGGTGCCGTGCATCGCATAAAGATATGTGTGCTACCTGACCGGGTAGCATTGGCTGGAAACGCGTCGAATTATTCTTGCGGGCCTCAAGTTCTTTTGAGAGTCGAATAGCTGGATCATTCCATGCTTCGTCTGTGAGTTTAAACACGCCCCAATGCATGCCGAGTACTTTATCAGCGTCGAGATCACACATGATTTGAATGGCTTCCTCCGGATCAACATGCTGAGTGGCCATGAACCAACGAGGATCATAAGCGCCGCATGGCAGAATTGCTAAATCAGGCGATCCAAATTGTCGTCGCATATTGCGGAAAATCCTCCCTGTTCCATATCCGGTGTCCCCTGCAAAATAAATCAATCGTCCAGCCGTCCTAACCATAAAGCCGCTCCAAAGGGCCATGCGACGATCGTGTAAGCTGCGTCCTGACCAATGATTTGCAGGAACGATGTGAATCTCCGTATTTTTACCAATCGAGACAAAATCTCCCCAATCACCTGTCTCGATACGAGCATCTGGCAAGTAGCGCCGGATCAAAACATCATTGCCCAATGGCGTAACGAACAGTGGCGAATGCCCCGCTTTGAGCTTTCTTAAGGTCTGCACGTCAAAATGGTCAAAATGGTTATGGGAAAGCAAAATTACGTCGATCGGCGGAAGGTCGGTCAATGCTATACCGGGAACAGCGACACGTTTAGGTCCGACAAGGTGAAAAGGACTTGCGCGATCTGACCATACTGGATCGGTGAGGAGATTAAGACCGGCAATTTGAATAAGAACGGTCGCATGACCAATCATTGTAACGGTCAATTCATCCACTCGACTTGCAGGCACAATCTGCTGAACATCGATCTTAGTTGGCCAGGCGTTTTTAGGAGAAGCACGCTGCCAGCGCAGTACTTCGTGAACGCTACGATCAGTCACAGGTTCACCTGGGTTGTAGAACCTTTGGCCGTCGAAATGGTCTGTTACCGGCCCGCGATAATAGGGGTTTGATCGCACTCTTCCGCCACTCGCTGATTTGATCACGGACTGAACTAAACTCTCGTTACGTCGGAGGGGCATTTTCAGTTAGTAGCAGCGTTGGCTCGAGCTTTTCAAGTCCTTGATACGGGTTTGCATGAATTGCCAATATCCATAAACATAAAGTCGCGCTAAAGGAAAAAATTGTTAAAGCCATGCTGCCAGCACGTATTCTGTCAGCATGGGTTGAAGCGATCGTCAGGATCGTCGTCAATGTTAGCGCTAATACCAAATACCATTTATAGGCATCGACTGACGCAGTTCCGACTGCTAACCGCAAGTTTCTCGAATTTTGCAGAATATCAAAGTCATTGAGAAGATGTGAGATGATTGGGGTTGGAATATCGCTCTGGCTTATCGCGCAAATTTCATTGCGAATATTCTGTAAAGCGGCCTCGACGGAAGCAACCGGGCGCAGATTTATATTCTTAGTCCATTCATCATCTACAACCGCTGTTCGGTACTTTATCAAAGCCTTTCGTAGTTCAGGCGCATTAATGGCCGGGGAATTAGCTGTACCGATCAACCGCACAATGGCTGATCGCTCGTCACTGGTGGCTTGGTCTGCTTTTGAACCTACGGCCCAGATATCAGCTGCAACAAAGCCAAGCGCGAGGGCCCAGGCCGTAGCCACCGTACCTATAAAAGCTCCGATAGGAATTGAAAGATGATTCCGCTTTGCATGTTTTGCCAGGACATACAAAATCAGGCGCCCAAACAGAAAGAACGCCGCGCCTAACGCCGTAAAAGCTACAAAGGACGTATAGACGGAAAGCTGAAACACTGCGGCCATTCAGTGAGTTCCAAACTGATAACGGGTTAACGATCTGCAAGGCTAATTTCGCGGCAAAGGTCTATAAATTCTGGCTTTTAGTATTTAACCGCCACGATATTCATATCCATCTCCACGCTGAGCTCTGTTATTCAAGTGCTTTTTTAGCGCCAGTATTTCTTCGGCTTTCCAAGTTTCTATGCCGGTAGCCTCTAACCACGCATCCAGGTAGTGATCCGGCGCGTAGACGTGTCCGTAGCCCATCGGCACGGTGTCGGCTAAAGGCATGTCGATGAGTATTTGCAACATACTAACAATAGGATACCATCCCATTAAAGGCGATACATCAGGCCCTCTAGGTGATTTCATCCAATCAGCTTCCTGGTAGGCCAGGCTTTTATCAAAGAATGTGATCGCATCGCTGGCATACTGTAAATAAACGAAACGCGTATTGCCCCATTGCGCAGTGTTGCCTTTAGAGGCGCCACTTTGGTTCATGAAGCGCACGAACCGTCCATCCTGAAAAACGGGCAACCATTCTGTTGATCCAGCATCGCGATTATTGGTCAGCGAGCGCCATTTTTCACTTGGAAATGGTGGCCCACTCCAGACCGCGCCATTGATTGGGTCTCCGAGAATATCAAAAAAAGTTATCGAACGCTGGGAATTAAAGGCGCCAAGGCTAAGTCCATGAAGATATAGTTCTGGACGCTCATCAATGGGCAGCTTTTTCCAATGATCATAAACAGCCCGAAAAAGCGCCTGTGAAGAAGTAAGTCCATTCTCGGGCTGAAATAGGAGTGAAAGTGGGCTGTTTAAATAAGAATACTGCAAGGCAACGCTTGCAACATCACCGTCAAACAAGAACTCTAGTCCATCAATCGCAGATGGGTCGACCCATCCCGTGCCGGTGGGTGTGATGACAACCAGTGCTGCGCGATCAAAAGCACCTGTGCGCTTTAGTTCATCCAATAACAATCCGGCGCGTTCAGCGGGTGTGTCAGCGACCAGCAATCCAGCGTAAAGCCTAATAGGCTCGAGCGCGCTTCGCTTGTTAAAATCACTGATTTCGGATGCGGTCGGTCCTGACGCAACAAATTCTCGTCCAGCACGCCCCAGTTTTCGCCAATCAAGTTTTGATCGAGGGTTACCAGCACGTTCCGCTATGAGTGGCTGCGGTCTGTCCGGTTCGATGAGAGCGTCAAATCTTTGAAAAGAACTGTCCAACACCCGGAATGAATATTCAACTAAGACGCCATTCGCGATGGTAAATATACAAGCAAACGTAATTGCTGCGCCGACGACAATGGATACTCTGCGCGGAAAATAGCTATTGAGTTTATTGATTATCATCCGGCCCAGAACGATTATGCCACGCGCCAAAAGAAGCAGAGCGCCAAAGCTCACAATTGCAAGTGCACTGACACTCAACGGATAACCGCTTTCTACAGGCTCCATACTCAAAACGCTGCGGATGGAGTTTTGCCAGCTTGCCGTCTGATACAAAGCTATAAGCATGATGCTCAAGCAAATGATAGCGGCTAATATTTTTGCATACTTTAAGATTTGAGCATTCAGGCTGGGTAACTCTAAGTATAACCATAACCAACGCAGAAAAACGCCAATACCATAACCCGAACCAAAAGCTACACCCGCCAGAACGCCTTGAAAGACGTAATTGCGTGGTATGAGGCTGGGAGTTAATGAAGCAGCAAAAAATAAAGCTCCAATTATCAGGCCAGAGCCACAGAAAGAGCTTCGCACACGAAATTGCTTTTTACGCATGTAACAATATTCCCCGCCTCTAAATCCCCTATTTGAAAACGGTTATTCATTTAGTGATAAATTTGCAAATGAAAGTGTTAAAATGCCGATCTTATTATCCTTACTTCACAGATAAACATGCTTTTAAGTTCATAATATTCTATACGAGAATCAGGACTGCTTATTTTAAATATCGCACAGTGGGTAGCAACGTTTCATTCAGCGATATTTTGTGGGGAAGGGCATCGTTTTGAATTGGCGTATTTTGACATTTGGTCTGGCCTTATGTGTTTCGCAAAATGTTTATGCGGCAGATACCGTCTATAATGAGCCGAACGTTGCGCCATCGTCAGCGGCTGAGCGTCCAAGTTTCGCATTGCAAATTACACCTTATATATGGGCAACTGGACTCAAAGGAGCGGTTTCACCTTTTGGGCCGGGGCCGACAGTGGGCGTGGATCGTTCATTCTCAGATGGCAGGGACGGGCTCAATGTTGCAGGTTTCATAAATATTTGGGGCCGATATGACCGCTTCGTGCTTTCTGCGAATGTGATGTACATCGATACAACAGACAGTGATACTTACAGATTTCCGGGAACTTCACATCTGCCAGCGATAGATGTGACAGGAAATCTAGACACAAAGCAATTTATGGGAACCCTTCAAGGGGGGTATCGCGTCTTCGACGTTCCCGGCCTCACGCTTGATGCACTGGGCGGCATCCGTATATGGCACATCTCCAACGAAATCACCGCAAGCGGTTTAGGACGATCAGAGAGTTATCACGAGAGTTTCAGTTGGGTTGATCCTGTGGTTGGCTCACGTATGTTTGTCAATCTGGCTGACAGGCTGTCCCTGCAAGCGCAGGCAGATATCGGCGGATTCAGTGTCGGTTCTGATTTGACCTGGTCTGTTTTGTCTACGGTCAATTATACGCTCACTCAAAATCTATCGATGTCCGCCGGCTATAAAATGCTGGATGTCGATTATAAGCATCATGGCCACGTCTATGACGTTCGATTTAGCGGCCCTGTGCTCGGGGTTACATATCGTTTTTAATGCAGCTTCCCAACTGGCATGACTTGGGAATGACAAATCATACGGATTAATAGTTCGGGGAAATTAGATGCTAAAGTCACTTGGTATAATGCTGATAAGTTCAGTGCAGGTGTTCCTCACAGTAACCGCGATACAAGCGCAAACGCCATCACAGCCGGAAACCATTTTTTCGAATGTCCGAATTTTCGACGGCACGAAGTTGACGTCTCCCATGAACGTACTTGTCACGGGCAATCAAATCGCCAAGATTTCCGCTGATCCGATCGTGGCGGATGATGCTGCAAACCAGATTGCGGGTGATGGGCGTACCCTCATGCCAGGTCTCATAGATGCGCACTGGCACACGTTCATGGTTGCTCCTTCGATGGCAGTGGCGACCACGGCGCCTATAAATTTCGTTACATTGCTGGCAGGTGCTGAGGCTGAAGCAACTTTAATGCGTGGCTTTACTAGCGTTCGAGATTTAGGTGGTCCGTCGTTTGGTCTCAAAATGGCCATCGACAGAGGTGTCATATCGGGTCCGCGCATTTGGCCATCGGGAGCTATGATTTCTCAGACAGGTGGTCATGGCGATTTTCGTATGTTGTCTGAAATACCTTCACCATCAGGAGCATTGAGTTACGCAGAACGTGTAGGCATGTCTGCTATAGTTGATTCACCGGATGAAGTACGAAAGCGAACGCGTGAGCAATTATTGCAAGGTGCGAGCCAGATTAAAGTAGTTTCTGGCGGTGGAGTGTCATCACCTTATGGTCCGCTTGATACAGTTCAATTGAGTGTAAAAGAGATCCGTGCCGCGGTAGAGGCTGCTGCAAATTGGGGCACCTATGTAACGGTTCACGCCTATACGCCGGAGCCCATCCGCAATGCGATCGAGGCTGGTGTCAAGGTTATTGATCATGGCCAGCTTGCGGATGAAGAGACCGTAAAATTGATGGCTGAGAAGGGGATCTGGTGGAGCCTCCAGCCGTTTCTTGATGACGAAAATGCGAACCAGCATGCACACGGCGATGGACAAGCGAGTTCAGCGGTGGTTCGTGCTGGTACAGATAATGCGTATAAATTAGCTAAGAAATACGGTGTAAAAGTTGCTTTTGGAACCGACATCCTTTTTGATGCCGCGCGCGCTGCACATCAGGGATCACAACTCGCGACGATGACGCGGTGGTATACGCCTGCTGAAGTCCTTAAAATGGCAACCGCAGACAATGCCGAGCTTTTAGCGCTATCTGACCGGCGCAATCCTTATCCGGGTAAGTTGGGTGTTGTGGAAGAAGGTGCGCTTGCTGACTTGCTTTTAGTGGACGGTGACCCGATTACCGATATCTCGCTGCTCACTGATCCAAGCAACAAATTACTTGTAATCATGAAAAACGGGCAGATTTTCAAAAACAAACTGTAGCCCACACAGATTTTATCGGTCATCGCTATGGCATTTCACGGCTATATTGTGGAAATTTCTGCCTTAAGCCTATCGTTCACGACAAGAGTGTTCATCGGTTATATTGGGAATGTGAGGCTCTTTCTTGGGCCAAGAATTGTAGCCTTTGGAAGGGCGATGAACTTGATGAATAGTCAAGAATGGCTAATCATTCGTATTCTCGAAAAGGAGATGCTCCCCGACTTTCGCTTTAAGCGCATGAAATTATCTTTTGGCTCTTGTAGCCCGGGCAGATAGCTAAAAAGTATCGCCGTGGCTTGGGAAATATTCCGCACCAGTCGATAGAAAAACTCGATCGCGACTTTCAAAGCCAATCTTAGTATTGTAATTGTTGTCCTGCTACTCGATGATAATTCCGGCAATTGTATACTGGGGGTAATTCATGGAGATTGAAGGTGGCCTTGGACATGCCAGTCCATCCTGGTTCACTGCTCCGGGTGATACGGACATGCTGGCGTGGGTGGCTTTGACGCTGATATGCCTCGCTCTCTATGGGATTGTGACGCTTTATGCAGTGTTCGATCGCTGGGCTGAGCACAGGTCGAAAGGTACCCCCCTGGCTAAGACAATCCCGACATTGTTGACGATTGCCCTACTCTACGAGATCTTTCCGCTTGAGCATTTCCACGTTTTCCTTCCGTTAACTGCGATCCTTCTTGCCTTGTTGGCGGACTGGTCGCGCTTCCATTTGCCGAGTATCCACGAAGTCGCGCCCGAAGCCACTGCTTCGCCAAATGTAGTCCCACCGGAATCGACGGACGAAGTTGCCGCCATAGGCCCCGCCAGACCAGAGGGTCCCAATAATGCTTGAGCTTCTCTTCACTTCATTTCCGGTCATTATCCGTTACTACCAATTGAGACGTCGTGGCGAATCCATGACGGTATGGAACATGCGGACCGCGGTGTTCCTGTGGGCAGTCCTCGCCTTTTTTCTTTTCGTCGTGATCTTCTACTTCCACCCTAAATCATACTCTGGCCTGGTACCGTTCCGTACCGCGTCAATCGTGGCGCAAACCAGTGGTCCCGTAACCGAAATCGCCGTACAAAACTGGCAGAGGGTTTCCGCCGGTGACCTACTCTTTCGGATTGAAAACAGCGCCCAGAAAGCGACGCTGAAGCAAGCCGAAGCTGAGTTAGATCGAATTGCTGCCGCAGAATCGAAAGCAATTGATGCCTTGAAGGTTGCGCAGGCAAGCGTGGTCGAGTCGGGCGCTTCGCTTGAAAAGCTGAGAGGTGATCTCAAGAACGCGCAGGCCTTGTTCGCCAGGAATGCCGGCACGAAGGATACTGTACGCATAGCAGAATCGGCTTTCCAGATTGGCGAAGCAGATCTGGCGGCGGCACAGGCCCAGCTGAGCCTGGCACAATTGGAAATTTCTCAATCGCTTCCCGCGCAACGCAAAGTTACCGAGACGGCAGTCGAAAGCGCCAGGGTCGCGCTAAGCATGACTGAGGTTCGCTCGTTCACCGACGGTGTCGTAACCCAATTATCCTTGAGCGTAGGAAGTCCCGCGTCAACTCTCATATTGAGTCCAGCGATGGTGATCATTCCCGACCGTCCCGACGATCTGCCGCTCAGGATTACAGCGGGCTTTTCGCAAGTGACGCGCACGACAATCTATGAGGGTATGCCTGCAGAAATCGCTTGTGACAGCAATATTGGATTGTCCTTCAGCAATACAGTTCTGCCTGCACGAGTCGTCCACATCCAGCCCGCGATCTCAACAGGTCAGATCGTGCCGGGAGGAAGACTGGTTGAACTTAATGCGCGAGCGCCACGCGGATCGCTACTTGTTTACCTTGAGCTTGAGCATAAAGAACAAGAGAAGATCATGCTTGACGGCACCGGTTGCATTGTTCAAACCTATACCAACAATCTTGGTGGATTTACAGGACACCTCATTGCGGCCACAGGCGTTATAAAGGCTGTTGGCCTGCGCCTGAAGGTATGGGGCGCGCTGATTGCTGGAATTGGACTTGCAGGAAATGGTGGTCATTAGAAAGGTCTTCTGGATAGTTTCTTACGGGGAAGTCCCATGACCAGCACAATCGGTTTGTTCGATGTCATCTTTTCGGCGTTTGGGATCGACTTCTGGCAGCCTGCCAGAACGATAACAACCTAACTTCCGACATCTGCAAATCAATCTTGCTATGGTGCATACGGGTGTCAAAGCAGCCGCGATGCCCACCCGCTGCGCCGTTTGGCGTTGTTGTAATAGTCGGAGGCCTGCTGCACGGAACGATGGCGTGATTGTTCCATGGCTTCAGGCAGCGGAATGCCGCGATTGGCAGCTTCGGTGAGATAGCCGGAGCGCAGACCGTGCGCCGAAAACTCCCCTGGTTCCAACCCCGCCATTTTCGCGCGCTGTTTGATGATCCGGTTGATGGCGTTCGGTTCCAGTGCCCGCGCCGAAACATTGCCCCAGCGATCGACTTTTCGAAACACGTTGCCCTTGTCGATCCTGCCAGCCTCCGGCCAGCGGGTGAGGGCTTCGATGGGCCGACCTGTCAGATAGACGGTTTCATCGTGATCGGCGCCACTGGTTTTGGTCCGACCGAGATGGATGCCGAGAGAGGGGATGGGGGAACCGTCCTCGTCAGTGACAGGCGCCTGTTTGACCAGCTGTTCTACGCGCAAGCCGGCTATTTCGCTGCGCCTGCGCCCGCCCGAGGCAAAAGCTACCATCAGGATAGCCCGATCCCGCAAGGCGGTGAGATACTCGCCGGAACAGGTTGCCAGCAGCTTGCCCAAAATGTCGCTGGTAATGGCATTGGCACTCTTGCGACTGCGTGGCCGGTTCAGGGCGCACACCGCAAGCCGGATGGCCGATTTAACGGCCGGGGACGAGAACGCTCCCTCCAGGCAGCGCCAGTGGGTCAGCGTCGACCAATTGGCAAGACGACGGTGGACGGTTGTCAGTGCATGCGGTCCGGATACGCGCACCGTACTACGCGACAATGGGCGCCCAGCGCTTTCCGTACGCCGCGCCGACCTCGAGGTCTGTTGTTTGTGTAGCGAGGATCAGCCAGTTGCCGTGCATGACTTCCCTTTCGGATCGTCGATGTTGACCTGGACCGTGTCGCGTTTGTTGCGACTCGCGACGGTTTTGTGGCGAAGTGTGGCCAGTTGCAGCACCGCCACGCCAGTTAGGATCAGAACAATGGCTGCGATGTCGAACCCGTCGAGTTGCTCGCCAACGAGAAGGCCTATCATGATCGCAACCAGCGGCGGGAGGTAGGTGACCGATGCCGCGGTCACTGCTCCCAGTTTCTCGACGATGAAGTAGTAGGCGACGTAGGCGAGGCCGGTCCCGCAGAGGCCGAGACCAAAGACCAAACCAATCCATGCGCGATTATCCGAGAAAACGGCCCGGATGCCCGCAGTGTCCGTGAGTACAGCCAGTGTGATCGCCGCGATGCCGATCTGGTATGTGGTGAGTGCGGCGGTGGGAAGCTTCAGAGGCGCCACGAACTTCTTCGCGTAAACGAAGGACACCCCGACACTGAACGAACCGGCGATCATATATAGAACGCCGCTGATATCGAAGATCGTTGCGGTCCACGGTCGAGCAATCGTCAGAACGCCTAGGAAGCCGATAATAACTCCCAATCCTTGCTTTCGGTTAAGGGGTTCCTCCCGAAGGAACAACCACGCTGAAATGAAGGTGAACAACGGGATCGCGCCACTTAGCATTCCTGCAACACTTGACGGCAGCAAGACGGTTCCGCGTGCGAAAGCAAGGTAGTAAACCGTTGTCGCGAGAAGCGACATCACCACGAAATGGTGGAGGTGCCGCAGATGGCTGAAACTCAAGGCTCCGCTTAGCAGGGCATACAAGAATACTGGAACGACACCGAACAGCGCGCGCAACAACACAATCTGTCCAGTAGTGATGTAGGCGGCGGCCCACTGCACGAAGATGAAGTTAGTGCCCCAGACGATGCCGAGGAAAAGGAAGGCTAGATACGCGAGCTTTTTCAAGAGATGTTCCAGTGCGCTGGGCGGACAGGCCGCGCTATTGCCTGTTGAAATATCATTGGGATTGCGCAATAACGAGCGAGTTTTCCTCTTGTTATCAGATAGAAAATCTCTCCGATGCCGGAATCGCTTAACCGTATCCCCTCGCTCAATGCGCTCCGCGCCTTCGAAGTGGCTTCGCGCCACCTCAATTTTCGCGCCGCGGCTGAAGAACTCGGGGTGACCCAGGGGGCGGTTTCGCAACACATCAGGGGGCTGGAAGCAGAAATCGGTCTCAAGTTGTTCGAACGGCTCCCCAAATCGCTTGCGCTGACCGGTGAAGGAAGAAGTTATGCCGCGGACATTCGCCGGGCATTTGAGCTGATCAACAGCGCGACAAGAGACCTTAGGCCGCAACCTATCCATCTCACTGTCAGCGTCACGCCGACTTTCGCGTCGAAATGGCTTATTCCGCTTCTGCCGGAGTTCACCCAGCAGCATCCGGAAATCAATCTTCAGATCCTGGCAACCGACCGCCTCTCCAATTTCCACAACGACAATGTCGATGTCGCCATCAGATATGGCAACCCGCCGTTCGGTACGGGAATGACGGCCGAACTTCTCTTCGAACAGGAGATCATTGCAGTCTGCAGCCCCCGGCTCGTGCCGGAGGGCCAGGAACCCGTTGACACGGAAGAGCTGGGCAAGTTCACTCTTCTGCATGACGTTCACAATCTCTGGCCGGAGTTCATCGAGACGTTTCTGAGCGGCGGTGACGCGGCGGGATTTCGGGGTGTAACTTTCTCCCAGACATCGCACGCGATCGAGGCTGCGATCGCTGGACACGGCCTCGCATTGGCGAGCCGGTATTTCGTCGCAAGGGATATCGAGGAGGGTCGTCTAAGACAGGTCCTAAGTGGTCATATCTTGGCGCGGGCGCACTTCTATTTCGTCCGGCAGCGATACCGGAAGTCCGAATCCATCGACAAGTTGCAGGCGTGGATGCTTTCGAAGGTAAGCAGCTAGGGCGCAATCCTCATTGGGGTTCCAGCCGTTGGAACGGATTAGCGGACTAAAAGCAATAACCTCCGATAACCATAAAACATGCTCGCAACCCAAACCATCAGCGGCAATGACATGCCTGTTTTGCCAGCGAGAGGCCGTCGGTTTGTTGTAACCCAAAGTCAAGAGTAGCCATTGAATTGCTCTGGGTTTCCCGGAGGGACCAATTTCTGAAAAGTTGAGCCCATATGAGAAAACCAACGAACAAGTTTTTACCGGAAGTCTGCAAACGTACCATCCGTATGCAGCAGGCTCACGATGCAGAACACCAGCCGCGATGGATTGTAGCAACTTGCGTCAATAGTGCGGCATTGCGCTTATAGACACAACAGGGGAGCAGGGAACCATGCCTCACCACTTGTTCGTGGGATAGTATGCAGATGGCAGAAAATGGTAATATCCGCTCATAATTGGGGGGATGGTTTTCTTTCGGCAGTTTATACGCCGTATGAGTGAGAAGGGCCCTCAAAAAACCATTTTTCCTAAAATATGTGCGACCGATTGCGTCGCGGAAAATGCCCACTCAACAATACTTTAAATCCTTAGATTGTGGCAGGGAATACGATCTTTGATGTGCCGTTTGCTTTTGCTTCGACGGCAGTGTTAATTGTCGATCGTTTGGCGTTGGGGGAATAATGCAGAATCGACAGTTTCTGTTCTCGATATTCGGGCTTGTTGTCAGTTTTCTTGTTGCGGGCTGCGCGGTATCCGATGTCGGGCCAATCAATCGTTCAACGTCTCAATTATTCGCGTTTAACAATCATTTCGTTCCCGATCACGGGGATGATGGCGCAATGATCATTGGCCTGGCATTTTCTGGCGGCGGCACGCGGGCGGCGGCTTTTGGTTATGGAGTCATGCGGGCGCTCGATGATACGATCGTGGACGAATATCCCTATGAGCGAAGCCTGGTCGATAATATCAGGATAATATCCGGCGTGTCTGGAGGCGCGGTTCTTGCAGCCTATTTCGGCATGAAAGGGCGCGATGATTATCGGGATTTCCGTGAAACGTTTCTGGTCAGGAACGCTGAAGAACGCGTGCGCACCAATGCCTTGTCGCCAGCAGTCGCCATTGGCGTCCTGAATGGCGGCGCAAATGACCGATCCTCGCTTGCCCGTTGGCTCGACGACAATATTTTCCATGGTGCGACCTATTCAAAGTTTGACTGGTCCAATGCGCCATCGATCTGGATCTCTGCATCGGATATCTACAACCGGGTTCCATTTCACTTCAGCGTAGAAACCTTTGCAGCACTGTGCAGCAATCTGAAGGATGTGCGGATTGCTGACGCAGTCGCGGCGTCAGCGGCGGTTCCGGTCGTTTTCAAGCCCATTTCGGTTGCATCCAACCATGGTGCCTGCACCTATCGCCAGCCCGATTGGCTAAGCCGGGTCATGGCCGATCCCGAGGCGTCGTATAGGTTGAAGGCCTATGGGCGCGCACTGCACACTTACCGGTCGAGCAATGTGAATTTCATAAAATTGCTCGATGGCGCGCTGACCGATAATCTGGGGCTTACGCCATTTGCGATGGCCAGAGCCTCGGCGCAAACACCCTATGGGCCATTGTCGCCTGCCGATGCCGTGAAGCTGAAGACTTTTCTTTACATTGTCGTGGATGCTGGCCGTGAGATGGAATATCCATGGGTAAAGGAGCTGCAAGGGCCAGGGATTTCTGAAATCCTCGGTGCGGTTACGGATACTGCCATTTCCTCGTCGGTCAGGGAAGGGTTCGATGCGCTGAAGCTGGCGACAACGCAATGGCGCGACGAACTCATTGCATATCGGTGCGGCCTGTCTGCAGCCACGGTAGCGCGCTATCGCGGCTCGTTGAAAGGATGGAACTGCCGCGATGTCCGATTTCATGTACAACGCCTGTCGATACAAGATCTTCCCGCTGGCATGGCTGCAAGTTTCAATGAAGTGCCAACCCGCTTCGTGCTTCCGACAGAACAGGTGGATCAGGTGATTGCCGCCGGTCGCGTGGCGTTTAAAAGAAACGCCGTCCTCCAGAACGCCATTCGCGAAGTCCAGTCCGATGCAGGCGTCAAGAAACCGGTTAGCCCGAATTTGCTCCAACAAAACCTATCATCGTCTGAAACACTGGCGTCGGGGCCATTGTAGCGCCAGCACCAGCCCGGTTTTCGCAATATTACCATTTATGACTGCCGATCCGAGGCCACAGAATATACCATGATCAAACTGCTTTTTATGTTTGCCTGGGCATCGCTATGCTCGATGATTGTGTTATGGGCGGCAATGGCGCTCTGGTTTCATTTGCAGGTGGGGCAGACGATCAAAATCTGCGTCATGGCCCTGACCGCGCTTGTTCTTGCAGCTTATATCTCGGTCCTGTTTTCACCGCGTTCGAGCAGCCAGTTGATAAGCTTCAGTAACGTCGCATTCATCTGCCTCGGTTCCCTCTTTCTGGTCTCCTGGTTTTCGATGAAGCCCTCGCTCACGCGGGATTGGGCGGCAGATGTCCAGCACACGGTGACAGCGGATGTTCAGGGCGACGAGGTGACATTTCACAACATTCGTGACTTCACATGGAATGACAGCCGGATATTTGTGCCGAGGTGGAAATCCGGGACGTACAGGTTGAACGAACTCAATTCGGTGGATGTCATCTTGTCTTACTGGACGCATCCGGCCATTGCACATACATTGATTTCATTCGGCTTTGCAGATGGTCGCCATCTGGTGTTCTCAGCCGAAATCCGCAAGAAAAAAGGTCAGGAATTTTCTTCGCTGGGTGGCTTTTTCAGAAGTTTCGAATTGGCGATGATAGCGGCGGAAGAACGGGACATTGTTTATTTGAGAACCAATGCCCGCGACGAGCGCGTCTATCGATATCCGGTCGATGTTGATCAAGAGCTTATGCAGGCGATGTTGCTCAAATATATCGAAAAGGCCAACGATCTTGCCAGAAACCCGGCCTTCTACAATACACTTACGTCCAATTGCACGACGGTCGTTTTCGACCTTGTTCGCCTGCTGGAACCAGGTTTTCCATTTGATTACAGGGTTTTGCTCTCCGGCTATCTGCCGGAGTTTCTCTATGACAATGAGCTGCTCATGAACAGCGACCTGCCGTTCAGTGAAATCCAGCAGCGCGCCTTGCTGACGCCGGTTCGCTCGATGGAGCGCGAACAGTTTTCTACGGTCATCCGGCAGCCTGCTGGTACTTAGCCAGGCCGGATATATGCGAGACGTGCGCTAGCTTATGTCTTGCTTCGTGTTTGCGTATTTTTTTAGCAGGCGAAGTTTGGGAAACGTCAAGAACGATTTTGGTGGGTCGACCAGAGCCGACAATGCGCGCGCATAATCCAGCACCAGACCAGGCGTCCACGCCATGGATTCTGCGCGCTTGCGCATCAGTCCCGCTGCCCATAGCTCAGGATAAATGATCGCGCGCAACGCTGTAATTATTGGCCAGTTGTGGTCACGATAAACACCTTCCAGCGCTGCATCCAGAGCATCAGCGACTGCACTTGAGCAATTGCGGTTTGTGAGATTATAGGTGTTGTCTGCGCTGTAATCTTGCCAGAATGCATTCAATCGCGATGCGTCGATATTCTTGATCACCACCTGCACTGTCGATTGGCACCATTCGGCGGATTCTTCCTGATAGCTTGGCAGGAAACGTCCGGGCACATTGTTGTCTGCGGTGGCGCGTAATGTCCGGGTGAATTCGTCCGGCGATCGGTCGATCTCGACTGCCGGATAATGGCTGATATAGACGTTTGGGGCCATTTCCAGAGCCGCATGGCCCGTGGAAATGACGCCGTTTGTATCGACGGCTGCGATATATCGATTGATGGCCCTTTGATGAAGCGGGGTCATGACCTGACCTGTGGGAGTCCAGACATGGACGATCAGCTCGCTGCGATTGGCAGAATGGGCGAGGGAGCTGGAACCCGGCTTGTTCCATAAAGGATTTCTGTTGAAGATACTGCTGATCGATGCGCCTTCTTCCAGCCGTCGCACCCGTGTCGCAATGTTCAATATGCCAAGGCTGGTAAGGATCATGACGGCGCCGACATTGAAGGCAACTGTTCCGGCGTACCATGTTGGCCATGGCTGAAGCGTTGCAATGGCGATGCAAACTTCCGCAATGCCGCCCATCAACCCCAGCCGCCAGCGGGGATAGCGGACAACCCATGCACTGCCAATGCGCACACTGCCATCCACAAGGAAGCAGAACCCCAGCACCATCGCAAGCGTGAAGTGGCTGGCGGGGGTGGCGCTGAGGATCAGCAAGGCGACCGCGAACAACGCGATACCCTGCACGACACGCATTCGTCTCGCCGTTCCCTGACTGAACGCGGCAGCCAGGAGGCCGACAGCCGCCTCCGGCAGCAGGAAATAGCCAAAAAAGCGCGACGGAATGATCGTCTTTCCGTCCAAGGCATCTATAGCGATGAATGTGCCGAGCAGAAGCCAGACGCCGCCGGTAATGAGTAGTATTTTCCAGTGACGCTGAATAATTTCCCGGCCAAGGAGAATAAGAACGATGCGTATCATGCCTGGGGGGCTCCACTGGGTTTAAGCGTGCGCTTTACGATCAGGGCGAACACCATGAAAACGACGCAGACCATTCCCACAAAGGTCGGTAGGCCGTGCTGCATCACGTCTAGAAAACCGCCTGCCAGCATCGGTCCCACCAAGGCGCCACCGCCCCAGAACAGCCCCATCGCCGCATAGACGCTGATAAGGTCCGCCCCACGGAACTGCGAGCCGATTATCGCGAGCATTGTCGTATAAATGCCAACGAAAATTCCGCCCCAGATGAACAATGCCGGGTAGGCCAGCCAGCTCACGGATAGAAGCAGGGGCCAGAGAAATGCCGTTATTGCGGAGACCGCCGTTAGGGCGATCATCAGTGTAACCCGGTTCATCTTGTCTGATAGCCAGCCGATGGGAAGCTGCAGCGCAATGGCACCGACCATGAGAACCGTGATCAGTTGTGCACCTTCGGTTTCGTTCCAGCCGAGCCGCATGGCATAAATGGCAAGGAAAGACAGTCCGGCTGTTTCAACTGCCGAATTGATTGCCGTTGTTCCCATGGCAATGGGCGACAGTCGCATCATACGCAAGAAATTTGAGTGTTTTTGCTGGGCCATTTCAATTTGTCGAAGTCCCGGCAGGCTCATGATGACAAAGGCGAGGAGGGCGACGACCGCCCCGATTGCAAATGGCACCAGCCCTTCAAACCCCGTAAACGACAGGATCAGCGGGCCGCCGGCAAAGCCCAGCGAGAGCGACGCTGTATAGGTTGCCATGATGCGTCCGCGATTTTTATTGTCGCTCAGCTCGCTGGCCCAGGTTTCCGTCAACACGAACAGAATTTCGGCAGAAATTCCCAGCAGGAAACGCAACGGAAACCAGAACCAGAAACTAGGCACCATTGGAAACAGGATCAGAAGCAACGCTGATGAAAGTAGCGCGGCCATGATGAGATATTTGGGCTTGTAGCGGATAGCCAGTCCCGAAAGGAAGGGGGCTATGCACAGGACGCCGAGCGCATGCATGGCGGCATTGGCACCGACAAGCGTTTCCGTCAGCCCGCTTTTGATAAGCATATGCGCCACCAGCGGAGCCGTCAGGCTGTAAGTGAGCCCGAAAATTGACGCTGTCGCAATTATGATGGCAAGGGAAAGGAGCGAACTTTTTTCACTTGAGCGTTGTGTTTCAACGCTGTCGACTTCTGCTTCCAGTCTCAATTCTTTGCCCCAACCCAAAAGAATAGAATCGATGATACCCCATCGTCCAATACACCGCTCTTCGTATTCAATTAGTAAAGCCGAAATTGCAAAAATTCTACATAGAGGCCTCCCCAAAAAGGTAAAACGGTTTTCGGAGAAGACTTGTGCTGAAAAGAGATTTTAAAACATTGATCTATTTCATTCAGATCGGTCGTCACACTCTGTGTAACTTCGAATAAACGCCGCGATAAACCAGAGGACCTATATCCAATTCCCTTCTAGAGAACACGGTTTATTTACGCCCTCTATATAATGAGTTGCGCCAACGTATTTTTTGGGGGGCGTTCATGACAACATTACTGGGGATGTCGATTTACGTATCATTCTTGGCATTTTGCTTTTTCGGGGCGCTTTTATATGCCTGCGGCTGGCTCCTTCTGAAGCTGCGGGGCCTGCGGGCGTTGAAAGATCCAACTTCGGTGCCCATTGGTGCCTTTGTCGGCACGATATCCACCGCATGGGCTTTGTCTCTCGGCTTCGTCGCGGCAGATGCATGGACACTCAACTCTCGAGCGGATCTCGCGACCAGCAACGAACGGTCTGCGATATTTCGAATGTTGGGGACTGCTCATCCCACGGTCCTGAACAATGAGAGACTTAAGAACGCAGTGGAAACCTATCGGAATCTGGTGGTGTCAGATGAATGGGGAGCCGACGACAATATCGTGCCTTCGCCCAAGGTGGAGAAGTCGCTTCTTGCCATTCGTTCCGTTGTCCAGACGGTGGCCAGCGACGGCACGCCCTCTCCGATCGTATCCCAGCTCATTCATGATTTTAACGAGCTTCAGAATGCGCGCAATGATCGCATCGCTATCGCTAATACGTCCATCGACCAATATAAATGGTATCTTGTACTGGCGCTGACATTCCTGACTATCGCCACTATTGCCTCGACCCATGCGGATCGGGTGCGGGCTGGGAGGCATGCCTTGCTACTTTATTCAGCAACGGCTTCGATCAGCCTGTGGATTCTTGCGATCCATGCCAATCCATATATCGGCACTGAAGAACTAAACCCCACGCTGTTGTTTTCAAGCCAGCGTAGCTGATCAGGCACGTTCTCGAGCGGTCATCACGATGAACGACCGCTGTTAACAAGCTGCATGTGGCAGTTTATAAGTAAGCGCGATCCAGTTCATGTTTAGTGCGGTCGAAGAGTTGGAGATCCCTCCGTGAATAGTATCATAGCAGCCGCGATGCGCGCCCACTGCGCCGCTTAGCATCGTTATAATAGTCGGACGCCTGCTGCACGGAACGATGACGCGATTGGTCCATGGCTTCGGGGAGTGGAATGCCGCGATTGGCGGCTTCGGTGAGATAGCCAGAGCGCAGGCCGTGGGCTGAGAATTCTTTTGCATCGAGACCTGCCATTTGCGCGCGCTGTTTGACAATCTGGTTGATGGCGCTCGGTTCGAGCGCTCGCGCCGAAACATTGCCCCAGCGATCGACTTTTCGAAACACGCTGCCTTTGTCGATTTTTGCCGCTTCCAGCCAGCGGGTGAGAGCCTCGACAGGCCGCCCGGTCAGATAGACGATTTCATCGTGATCGGCACCACTGGTTTTGGTGCGACCGAGATGAATGCCGAGCGAGGGGAGGGGAGAGCCGTTCTCATCGGTGACCGGTGCCTGTTTGACCAGCTGTTCTACACTTAAGCCGGCGACTTCGCTACGCCGACGACCGCCCGAGGCAAAGGCCACCATCAGGATGGCCCGATCCCGCAAAGCCGTTAGATCCTCTCCGGAACAGGTTGCCAGCAGCTTGCCCAGAATATCGCCGGTAATCGCATGGACACTCTTGCGGCTACGCGGCCGGTTCAGGGCGCGCACCGCAAGCCGGATTGCCGATTTGACGGAAGGCCATGAAAACGCACCCTCCAGACCGCGCCAGCGGGTCAGCGTCGACCAGTTGGCGAGACGGCGACGCACGGTTGCGGGCGCATGTGGTCCCGACACGCGCAGAAAGCCTTGGCTGCGCAATTCCTCTTCCACGCCGACCGGCATGCCGTGATCGGGTTCGATCTCGCGCTGTTGCGGCCGCCACAAATGATGCGCGACGAATTTCAGCAACAGGGCTTCCGGCGCCGGAAAGGGGAGGGGATTGCCGGTCGCAGCCAGCGACCAGGCTTCGAGATAGGCCAGATCCGAGGTCAGGGCACGGAGCGTGTTTTCGCCCATGCCTTCATTGACCAGATGGCGCAGCGTCTCGACATCCTCATCGGTCAAAATGCCAGCCAGCATGTCGCGGCGGTTCATCGGCAAGACAGCAGCAATCGTATCTAAAGTCTCGGTGCGTTTTTCAATCGAACCTGACGACGAGCTGCTCATTTCGGCAGTCCGTTCTCGTCATATAGTTCATCGTGGTTCGAAGTCTGGTGCGTGTTTGCAGGCCTTCCCTTAAGCGCCAGCGCCCAGACTTCATCCCATGTGCCCTGGCCGTTCTGCGAAATTGGCACGATCGCGGCAATAGGATCGCCAGCTCGACAGATGACAACCTCGTCATCGCGCAAAACGAAGTCAATCAGTTCGTCAAATCGCTCCGCCGCCTCGGCAATGTCCACGAATACCTTCACCGCCACTGCCCTTACCAGACGCGCTCATGCAGAATCGCGTCGAACGCCAGATCCGTCGAGATGAAAGTGCAGTGCTCAAGCCGCGCCTGAGCGGCAAGAATCCGGTCCCACGGATCGCGATGTTCCCAATCAAAATTTGCTGCAAGTTCGGCATGCAGATCGGTGATGGCTAGTGTTTGCAGGCCGCTTTCCGTGACGGCTGCCCGCAGTTCCTGGGGCTTGAGATCGAGCTTGTTCAGGCGCATCTTGTTGTCCAGCTCATAGAACGTGACCGCACTGACGAGGATAGCATTTGCCTTGTCCTCGATCAGCGATCGTGCCTTCGTGGACAGGCGATCACTACCGATTGTCCACCAGTAGAAGGCGTGGCTGTCGAGCAGGATTTTCATTGCGCGTTTTCGCTATTGTTGGATTTGCCTTGCCAGACGCCGGTATCATCATTCCAGTCGCCGGCATCGATCGCCGCCTGCTCTGCATCAACTGTATCGAACAGGTTGTCGGGCAGGCGACGATGGCGCAACAGGCCAAATGGGCGCTTGCCACCGTCCGCTGCTGGACCGATGCGGGCGTAAACTTCGTTGCCACGCATGATGACGATCTCTTCGCCCTGGTTGGCGCGATCGAGGACTTCGGCGAAATTCTTGCGGGCTTCGCTGATCTTGTAGCTTGTCTGGGGCATCGGGACCTCCGAAATTGATCGTACGCCATTGATACCATTGTTTTAAAGAACGTACAAGTGCCTCGTACATATCACATCCGATAAGCGATACTTATCGGATGTTAGAAGCCTAACCTAACAGCATCATCAGTGCCGGACATTAAGTATTCTCTGGTGTCCGTTTGGGAATATGTTTACCATGTTTTCAATGCGTTACGAACTTGATGATTTGCCTCTCCGGACCCTGTTGTCGCCGCTGGCGCGCGCCAGCGATGCTTTGGCGCGTCTCGATGAGCGCCTTGCTCATTCACCGGTCGGCCAAGGCTTGATCGAACGGCTGCATTTTGCCGATGCCTGCGCTTCGTTGTGGCTTGACGGCGAACTGGTCGAAATGGAAGATCTCGTCCTGCATGAGGCAGCACGTGATATACGCTCACCAAGCCACCAGCTCACCATTGCCCGCGACGTGCTGCAGACAAGGCGGCGTATTGCCGCGCAGGCGCCGGACTGGGCGCTGAGCCCGAACGGCTTGCGCAGTCTTCGGCAGGCGTGGCCTGCACCATCTTTTGAGGATGGCGGAATCGTTGGGGAAAGCGAAGGCACCGCGGTGTCCGATGCGGCTGCTGAGCGGACGGAACGGGACGGGGAGGGGCGAAAAAATCGTCTGGATGACGGGCTCGACCTGCCCGGCGTCGATCTCGACGCCATCGACGCGGTACTGGCACGGTCCGAAGAGGTTCTCGCCCAAGCGAAACAGCCACAGCGGTTGCCGAAGCCCGAGACTGACCCGTTGATCCGCGATCCCGACTGGGATGAGGACGAACGGCTCGACGAATGGCGGGCGGTGCTGCGTTCGATCCGCGATCTGCCGCCGGTGCTGCAGGCCATTCTGGCACTCGATGCCTGGAACGAACTCGCGGTTTTGCAGCGGGCGCCGTGGCTCGGCCGTTTGCTGGCGGCATCCCTGTTGCGGCGCAACGGACTGACCACGAAGGCACATCTGCTGGCCTTCAATGTCGGCCTGAAAACCATTCGCGTCGAACGGCGACGTCATCGCAGTTTTGAAACCCGGCTGATGGCCTCTGTCGACGGGCTGATAGCCGGGATCGAGCTCGGGTTCAAGGAAGGCGATCGGCTGTTGCTGGCGCGGCAGATGCTGGAACGGCGGCTTATTGGTCGGCGCGCCTCGTCAAATCTGCCGGGTCTGATTGAAATGGCGCTGGCCAGACCTCTGGTTTCGGCGGGGATGATTGCTGCAGAGCTCAGCATCACACCCCGCGCAGCCCTTCGCCTCGTCGAAGAACTGAACCTGCGCGAAATGACCGGCAGGGGGCGGTTTCGGGCGTGGGGCATATTGTGAAATTAATGTTAGCTGCTGATATACAATAAGTTAATCGCGCTGAACTAATTCCGGATGCCCAAGGTGTGAATTACGCAAACGATTCCGGGCGCGGTCTAGACGCCTCATTGTCAATATTCTACTACCTTCAATATAGTAGAAATTTGGCTTCAATTGCTACGCGGGGTCGCTTATGCCTAGTTTGAATACCGATCTAATCGGCCGCGTGAGACGTTTGCCACTGAAGCCTTCGGCTACATCGGCTCTTATGCCTCTTTTCGAAGCAATTTCTAACGGACTGCATGCCATAGATGATCGCCACAAAGCTAACGCCCGTGCGCTTGGCAAGGTAATAATTGAAGTTCTTCGCCACGACTCTAAGGAAGCAGATTCGCCGGTCGTTGGGTTTGTGATCACTGACAACGGCATCGGCTTGAACGATACCAACTACAACTCCTTTCTTAAGCCGGACTCTCAGCACAAGTTTAACCGTGGCGGCAAAGGTGTGGGCCGCCTTGGCTGGCTGAAGGTATTCAAGGAAATCCGTGTAGACAGCACTTATCAAAATGCTGAAGGAATCGCAGCCGTTCGGTCATTCGATTTTGTTTTAAGTGAAGATGAGCAGGTTCGTTGGAAGCCTGACACGAAGCCGTCTCCCACCGGCCCAGGAACCCGCGTCTCTCTGAAGGTCTTTGATACTCTATACGGCTCAAAGTGCCCGTTGGAGGCCGCAACGCTGCGCCAACGCGTGATCGGGCACTTCATGCAACTCTTCGCGGCGGATGCTGCTCCGTCCATCGTTATGCAAGACGGCTTGGAGACTATTGATCTAAGGGAGGCCTTCAAAGACCTTATCCAGAATACGTTGGAGGAGACCGTTTCTGTCACGCTCTCTAACGACGAGAAATTTGACCTTAATATCCGTCACATCCGCGCTGCAAAGGCGATACGACCTGATGTTAACAAGAAGGCATATAACTGGCTGTTCCTCTCCGCTAATGACCGTGCCGTCGAAGAAACGGTTATTGACGACCAGATTGGTCTTAAGGCGCTTGATGGCGGGGATGTCTATATTGGATGCGTGTCGGGTTCTCATCTTGATGAGCACGTCAACCAAGAACGGACCGGCTTCAGCTTTGATGCCAGTGAAAGCCGTGAAATCCGCAGGGCGCTACAAACGTCTGTAATGTCTTATTTAAGCTCGTATGTGTCGCAGCAGCGTGAGAAGAAGCGCCGCCTAGTTCGCCAAGTTATCGCTGAGTATCCTCAGTTCCTCTATCTTCAAAGCGAGATGGAGGCATTTATCACGAAGCTAGCACCTGGCATTACCTCTCGAGAGGCCGTCTATGTCGAGATGTGCCGCCATCGTTTCCGGCGAATAAACCAAGAGCACAACAAGCTTGAAGAAGCATCCAAGCCTGGATCTGCTTTAAAAAAAGAGCTTGAGGCGCGGGTGAATGAGTACCAAAAATTCGTGCAGGAACAGCAGCGCGGTGTCCTTGCTGAATATGTCCTGCTCCGCAAAGCCGTGATAGATATCCTCGACCGATACTCGGAATATCAAGACGGAACCGAGAAGCACCATCTCGAAGAGGCTGTACACAAGCTCATCGTTCCAATGAGAACCGATTCAGCAGCAATGGAAATCGGCGACCATAATCTTTGGCTAATAGACGACCGATTGGCGTTTTTCGCCCACTTCTCGTCCGACCGTCCCTTCAAAAGCTACACCGACAACCCTTCTCTCGACCGCCCCGACGTCGCCTTCTTCTATGACACCTGCTTTGCCTGGCGGGAGCAGGAGACACCGAACACAGTAGTTTTGGTAGAATTCAAACGTCCGGCCCGCGACAATTATGATGGTGATGACAATCCACTCCGTCAGGTAATTAGCTACATAAAGAAGTTTAAAACCTCCACATCTCTGAAGGATTCGAAGGGGCGCATCTTGTCGCCGCATCTACAGAACGCGGCTTTCCATTGTTATATCGTCGCCGATCTGACCAACTCGCTGATGGACGAGCTAGGAGGATATCGCTTTGAGAAGACGCCCGACGGAATGGGGCTGGTGGGTTACCTGACGAACCCCGACGCCTACGTGGAAATTATCTCCTACCCGAAGCTCCTGGCTGATGCGAAGATGCGAAACAGCATTTTCTTCAAAAAGCTTGGCATCACCAATGTCGACCCTCAAGCGGAGCGAACGAGTGACGCCATTGAAGACATCCTCGATGAAGTCGAGCAGGAAATAGTCACAGCCGCCCATTAGGCTCCAGCTACAGTCAAAAACGATTCCGAGTCAGTAATACGCGACTGATTTTACCTCAAACTTGAAGAACTTGATCTCACAAGTATCGAAGGTCGCCATCAACTCAATCTTGAACACTAATTTCCAGCCTATTCCTCTGAGTTTTTTGGTAGCGTCGTTTAATATGAAATGTGAAGTCTATGAGCTTCTTTGCCGGATCTTTCTGCGAATAACCATGTCACTGTCTTTGCTGATACGGCACCCCATCCCGGGTATATCTGTTTATACTGTGATAGCTTCTTTCAGGCTACGCTCTCATCTCTGCGGCTTCCCACAACCGCACTATCGCAACTCAGATGCCGAGAAGGAAACCCGCCTACTTAGACAGAGCCCTCGGTGGTGTGTGCCACCGGGCAGGATTGCGGCGGTGTGCTGCCATCCTGCTGATCTTTCCTCGTTGATATAATCGCAGGTGACCATTGCATGTCCGACGTGAAATACCAGCACTACCTCGCTCGTCACCATATGTCCTGGTTTGCGAATGGTGATGGAACCAACAGCTTCTGGTCACTCGCCGATGGAAAACTGCGCGACAGGGTAAAACTGACTGAGATCGGAGGTCAAAAATATCTTTACGAGTCTGATGAATTGCCGAAAAACTTCGTCGAGAAGCAAATTTTGCACGCAGTGTTGATTGCCGCTGAGAAGTGATGGTGTGGATACCCCCTGCCAACGGCATCTCAATGTGCCAAGGTGATGTTGGGTAACGTCACTTGAGAGGAGATATCCATGGGAGAGATTAGCATTATCGGTCTGGATCTTGCAAAGCAGGTTTTTCAGGTTCATGGCGCACGCGTTGACGGCAGCGTTGTTCTGCGTAAGAAACTAACACGCGGACAACTTTTAGTATTTTTTTCAAAGCTGCCACCGTGCATCGTGGCCATGGAAGCTTGTGCAACCGCCCATTACTGGGCACGCGAGATCGGTGAGTTTGGTCATGAGATCCGGCTGGTCCCACCCGCCTATGTAAAGCCCTTTGTGAAGCGGCAGAAAAATGACGTTGCTGACGCGGAGGCTATCGCTGAGGCTGCAACGCGACCGACGATGCGTTTCGTTGAACCCAAGACACCTGAACAGCAAGCACGCGCAATGGTCTTCCGGACACGCGAGTTATTTGTCCGTCAACGAACCCAAACGATAAATGCCTTACGGGCACATCTGGCTGAACACGGCCTTATCGCGCCGAAAGGTTTGTGGAATCTTTCAAGCATCCGGCAACTTATTGACCAGGCAGAAGACACGGTAGATGGGCTGATAGTGGAAACGGCACGCATTTACCTTGAGCAGATTGAGACATTTTCGACGCGGATTCTATCTCTCGAAGCTGTCCTAAAGAAAGAAGCCGCACGGTCTGACGCTTCATCGCGTATGATGACCATACCCGGTCTAGGGCCTATCACGGCTATGGCCATTGAAGCATTCGCCCCCACGCTGAGTGTCTTCAAGCGCAGTAGGGATTTTGCTTGCATGGTTGGGTCTTGTGCCGCGCCAACATTCGAGTGGCGGAAAGCAGATTTTGGGACGTACATCGAAAATGGGGCAGCGCGATATTCGGCGTTTGCTCATAATCGGTGCCATGTCGATAATACGCTGGGCAAGTAAAAAGGCGCCAATACATGGAACGTGGCTTCATGCGATGCTTTTACGTAAACCTAGAATGGTCGTTGCCATAGCTTTGGCAAACAAGATGGCCCGCAGCCTTTGGGCAATGCAGACAAAGAGGGAAGATTATAGAGATCCGCTACTGACTGTCGCGTAAGTTAAATCGGCAAGTTAGAGCGGAACGACGGCGTGTGAGGAGGTCAACGGATAGTAAGGACAATGATCGGCAAACGGTTCTGGAAACGCATCCGGGTCAATGGGCTTAGAGCCCGTAGAAGTGATTTTGCACCAGAACCGCTAAGCTCCATACCGGCCAGCGGCTATGTGAATGCCGCAAAACAGGCCTGATACATGACCGCACCCGATCGCACGTCTAAATTATCCAAATTCCAACTTGCACAAATGGGGGTATCCATACATGACCCGGTGGGGGTGCGGATAAAAACTTGGACTGATTTTACGTCACAATGCCAAGACAGTTTCGATATTCGATTGGGCTTCGTGCGCCAAGTGATATCTTGGTCCGCTTCTCGTTGTACCATCGAATGTAGTCATCGACTTCCTTGATAAACTTCTCGAGTGTGGTGTTCTTCCAATCGCTGGGATAAAAGAACCCTGTTTTCAGTCTTCCGAAGAAGACTTCGCATGCAGCGTTATCTGGAGAACACGCCTTGCGGGACATTGAGTGCACCAGCTTCGCATCACTGATCCTCGATAGCCAACCCGGCCAGCGATAGTGTGCACCCCGATCAGAATGCACTATTGGCCGCTCATCTGTACCTGTGAGAGTTTCTATTGCGGTATCTAGCATCGTGTTGACCAATTCCGCATCTGGTCTCGTTCCGATAGACCAGCTTATAACCAAACCATCAAAACAGTCGATGATGGGTGAGAGATATACCTTGCCAGCCGGGATATGGAATTCAGTGATATCGGTCAGCCATTTCTCGTTTGGGCCTGCGGCCTGGAAATCGCGATTTATGAGGTTCTCGGGTGCCGGACTGATTACTCCCAGATAGGAGCGGTATCGACGCCGCTTTGGCGTGGCAACGATCAGGTTCTCCTGCTTCATCAAGCGCTGCACAACCTTCTCCGAGATTGTAACGCATTGTTTGGCCAATGACGCCTGTAGCCTGCGGTAGCCATAGCATCGACGGTTGGCTTCGAAGATTTCGGTGATGTTCTGACGTATAGTGAGGTACTTGTCGGTCATCCTCATGCGGGTTCGATGGTAAAAATATGAGCTGCGCGCCAGTCCCAACTGAGCAAGCATATCCGGGAGTTGATAAAGATCTTTTAGGGCGTCAACCAACAGCGTGATCAGCAGCGTGATCGTGTCCCAGGGCGTGGTGTAGCAGGGCAGCGGTGGTCACCAGTGTTTTCCGGTAGGGTCGGGTTGTTCAAGACCAACCTGAAGGATACCACCGATGACCGACGACATGATGAACCTGCGCTCACTCGTTGAGAAGAGCGCCGACGCCGATCTGCTGCGCGAGATGATCGGCTTCGCTGCCGAGAAGTTGATGATGCTGGAGGTCGGCACGAAGACCGGCGCGGGCTATGGCGAGAAGAATGACTTCCGGCTTGCCCAGCGCAACGGCTATCGCGACCGGGACTGGGAGACACGGGCGGGGACCGTAGAACTGCGCATTCCGAAGCTGCGCACCGGCAGTTATTTCCCGAGCTTCCTTGAGCCGCGCCGCATGGCGGAGAAGGCCCTGACGGCGGTGATTCAGGAAGCCTATATCCAGGGTGTCTCGACCCGCTCCGTCGATGACCTGGTCAAGGCCATGGGCATGAGCGGCATCTCCAAGAGCCAGGTGTCTCGGCTCTGCGAGGAGATCGACGAGAAGGTGAAGGCCTTTCTCGAGAGGCCCATCGAAGGTGAATGGCCCTACATCTGGATCGACGCCACTTACCTGAAAGTCCGACGCGGCGGTCGTATTGTCTCTGTCGCAGTCATCATCGCGGTGGCCGTGAACACAGACGGTCGACGCGAGGTGCTCGGCATGGAGATCGGCACATCCGAGGCCGAGGCGATCTGGACTGAGTTTCTTCGAAAGCTGACCAGACGGGGCCTGCGCGGCGTCAAGCTCGTCGTCTCCGACGCTCATGAAGGCATAAAAGCCGCCGTCTCCAAGGTTCTCTCGGCCACCTGGCAGCGCTGCAGGGTCCACTTCATGCGCAATGCCTTGGCCCATGCCGGAAAGAGCGGACGGCGTGTCGTGTCCGCCTTCATCGCCACCGCATTCGCCCAGGACACGCCAGAGGCCGCCAGCCAGCAATGGCGCAACGTCGCCGATCAGATCAGGCCGAAGGTGCCAAAGCTTGCAACTCTCATGGACAGCGCCGAGCAGGACGTGCTCGCCTACATGACCTTTCCCAGGCAGCACTGGACCAAGCTTCACAGCACAAACCCCATCGAACGTCTCAACGGTGAGATCAAACGACGCACAGAGGTCGTCGGCATCTTTCCCAACGATGACGCAATCGTCAGACTCGTCGGGGCGTTGCTGCTCGAACAAAATGACGAGTGGGCCGTCCAGCGGTCCCGCTACATGACACTTGAGACAATCGCCACGATGAGCGATGATCCGCTCATCAGCCTGCCAGCGGCAAGCTGACACGTTCCCGGCTCTGTCCGGAAGGCACGGCGAGCGCCGAAGCTACACCACCTCTTGGGACACGATCAACAGCGTTTTCTCCCGATTATTCAGGAGTTGCAGATCGACGCCCAGTTCTTTTTTTATGAGTTCGGTCGCTTTCTTCAAAAGGTCGTGCTCAAGCTGCAGTTTCTGAATATCGTGCTGCAGTGTTTCGAGCTGGCGCTCCAATTCTTTTCGCTCTGGCACAGGTGGTGAGTTGTTCTTGCGTTTCATGATTGCGGGAGCCTCCGGATCAAGTAACTGGTTTTTCCAGTTATACAGTGTCGGTCTGCATACGCCGAGCTTTTCGGCCAAAGCCTGCGCGCTTTCTTGCCGATTATAAAGTCCGACGACGCCAGCCTTCTTCAGCGCATCGGGGTATCGTGGACGTCCAGTTCTTCCAGTGACAGCTTTACTAATTTCGGGAAACGCCTCACGAACCCATGCTGTCAACGTTGCACGACCTGGATAGCCCAGAGCGCGCATCGTTGCAGAAACACAACGACCATGCGTGCGGTAGTGCTCAAGAGCCGCTTCCTTCTGCACCTGTGTGAACTTGGGGGCTCGGGGCGCAAATCCTAAACGCAGATCAAGATGGTGCTCATATTCCAGGTACCAGCCGTTCAAAGCATTCTTGCTTGGATAGCCCAACTGCCGAATAGTCGCTTTCGGGCGTTTGCCAAGCTTGATGTAAAGCGCAACGGCTCGCACCCGATCTTCGTAGGAATACATGAACTACCTCCATGATAGTCCAAGTTTTCGTCCGCACCCCCCCACTTGCCGAGCGATTGCATTTCACTAATAGGTGTTAGAAATCTGAATTAATGGTAATGCCAATTGACTATATCAGAGACTTCTTCGAAGCTTGGTCCAATTTGAGACATTGATTATCAAATCAATTTGGTTTGAATGGAAGGAAAAAACTCGTTCCAGCGAGAGGAAGTTTCATCGCCGGTTCGTCGGCGAAGTGTCGATATTTCGTTCCTGATTAATTCTATTTTGGTTGCGCGAAATCAAGCTTCTCATTTGCTTCGAAAGCGATTCATTCAGCCGCGACTCCTGTTTGGATTTGTTGACCTAATCTGGGTCAGTACCACTGTTTTCAATCCCGGTTGAGCTAGTCAATCTTCCAAGCTTCGATAGCGAATGCGCAGCAGTTTCACGTTGTTCGTTAGGTGTAACAACTCGAAATGCAGAATCCACGACGAAAGAAAATCCTTTAAAGCTCTCTTCGCGTCATCCCTCATCTGGCAGCGGTTAGTCATCTCGATTGACAGATAACCCACTGTATGCAACAAATATTGCAAAATATAACAATAAGGAATTTTCGCTGTATGGCATGTTGGATGTCGTCGCGAAATGGGAGGAGAGCGTGAAGAAGACAGGTATATTCCAGCCCCAGCCCCCCCTTCTGGAAGCAAGGGGCGTTTCCAAGTATTTCGGGGCGATTACTGCGTTGCGAGACGTAAATTTTCACGTTGATCCAGGCGAAGTACTGGGTGTTGTCGGCGATAACGGGGCTGGCAAGTCTACCTTGATGAAGATCCTGTCTGGTCTTTATGCGCCCAGCGAAGGAGAGCTCATTTTCCAAGGCGTTCCGGTGCGCTTTTCGGGTCCGAAGGACGCCCGTCTGCACGGTATCGAGATGGTCTATCAGGACTTCGCGCTGGCCGGAAATATGCCGATCTACGAGAATATCTATCTTGGCCGAGAACCGGGCCGTAAATTCGGGCCGTTACGGATTGTCGATCACGCCAAGGCCCGTCTCATGGCGCAGGTGCACCTGGAAAAACTGAAGATCAGCGTCAAATCTATCGATCAGAATACGGAGAATTTGAGTGGCGGTCAGCGTCAGGCCGTTGCTATTGCACGTGCTACCGCCTTTGATGCCAAACTAGTTATCATGGATGAGCCGACGGCTGCACTGGCGATCAAGGAAGTGGGAAAGGTGCTCGATCTGATACGCTCCCTCAAGGAACATGGCGTCGCGGTTATCATCATTTCGCATCGCATGGACGACATTTTCTACTGCTGCGATCGTGTGATCGCCCTCTTTCATGGGACCAACTTCGCCGAGGCCAAGCTTTCAGAGACGAACCGTAACGAAGTTATCGGTTGGATCATGGGCGCAAAGGACCATGCCGACGAATTGGCTCACGATCGGGTGAAATAAAGTGCTGCACAATCCAAAATTTTCAAAATTTCTCGAAACTTACGGCATTGTCGTGGTCGTCATCGTCATGATGACGGCTCTGGCTATCATCAAGCCCGGTGTCTTCCTGTCTGCGGAAAACCTCTCCAATATCCTCAAGCAGAACGCCTCGCTAGCATTGCTCGCGCTCGGCATGCTGCTGGTGATCATAACCGGTGGTATTGATCTTTCCGTAGGTTCGACCATGGCACTGGCGATGGTCTGCATTGCCATGGCTGCCCAGGCGGGCGTGCCATGGCCGATCTGTTTGCTGGTCGGACCTGTAGTGGGACTGGCGGTCGGCTATATCAACGGCGCCGGACTGACGAAGCTAAGACTTCCGCATCCTTTCATCATGACCTTGGGCACGCTCAATATCGCACGCGGACTGACGTATCTTCTGACCGGCGGAGCACCTGTTTCCGGGCTTCAACCGGAAGTTCGCTATCTCGGTATCGCCTATTGGGACCTGGGACTGTTCGCGCCGCCAGCCGGGTTGCCGGTCAGTCTCGTCGTCGTGCTCGTCAGCGCCGTACTTGTCTGGTTGTTCCTCAACTACACTTCAACCGGACGTCATATCTACGCGATCGGCGGCAATCCGCAGGCTGCGCGTGTATCGGGCGTCAATGTCGATAGAATTCTGGTTCTGGTCTACATGATCTGCGGCTTCTTTGCAGGGCTTGCCGGCCTTTTGCTCGTTGGTCGAAGCGGCAGCGGCTTTCCCAATGCCGGTATCGGCATCGAGTTGGATGCTATCGCGGCGGTTATCATCGGCGGCGCTTCGTTCTTCGGCGGACGGGGAACCGTTCTAGGAGTGTTGGCCGGGGTGCTCATCATGGGCCTGCTCCGCAATGGTCTCAATATTAACAATGTCAGCGCCTTCTGGCAGATGATCCTGATTGGCTTTGTCATCATAATTGCTGTCTACATCGACGTTTTGCGCAAGCACGCCTCTGTGCGGCGCTGAACGCCCAAGATCCCGGATGCTTTTGTCTCGGCACGCCCGGTGAAAAAACTCCAGCGAGACGTTAAAATTATGGGAGGAAACCGAAATGAAAAGAATTCTTCTTTCCGGCGTCGCTTTCGCCGCCATGATCGTAACGGCCCAGGCCGCCGACACATATGTGGTCACCATGAAAGGGCCAGCCGCTGGCAATCCATACTGGGCCGCTTTTGAGGAAGGGGCTAAAGCGAAGGGCAAGGAACTTGGTGTCGATGTGGTTGTGGTATCTCCGCCAAGCGAAACGGATGTTCAGGCGCAGATCGGCCAGGTCGAAGACCTGATTGCACAAAAGGTGGCGGGCATCGCCATCGCGCCGACCGATCCTGCCGCTCTCGCGCCAGTCGTAGACCAAGCGAAAGAAGCTGGCGTTAAGGTAGTTTTCGTTGATGGAGCCGGTACGAACAAGGATGTGCCGTTCATCGGGACCAACAATCTGGAGGGCGGCAAGCTCGGCGGCGAATTCATGTGCAAGCAACTGCAACCTGGTTCCGAGGTTGCCATCCTGCAGGGTGTCATGACCACGACGAACGGTGCCGATCGTTACAACGGAGCCAAAGAAGCGCTCGAAGGTTGCGGTATGAAGATCGTCGCCGCACAACCAGCTGACTGGGATCGTGCCAAGGCGCAGTCGGTAACCGAAACCATCCTGACCGGCAATCCGAACATCAAGGGGGTTTTCGGTTCAAACGATAATATGGCGCTCGGTGCCGTGGAGGCTTTGAAGGCTGCCGCTAAGCTGAAAGACGTTCTGGTCGTGGGCTACGACGCCAACCCGGACGCGGCGAAATCTATTCTTGCAGGTGAGCTTACCGCATCCGTCGCGCAGGCGCCGCAGAAAATGGCAGGCCTCGGCATCCAGGCGCTCGTGGACATGAAGGCCGGCAAGGATGTGCCGATGGTGACCGATCCTGGCACCGTTCTGGTCACGAAGGAAAATGCCGAGCAATACAAGTGACGGTGGCACGGTCCCGCCACCGAGCGGGACCACATTTCTCCAGATGAGAAGAATTTGTCCGATGGCTGTAAACGCATCCTTTTCTGGTTTTCCACCACCTTCACGCCTGCTCAGGCTCGGCTTCGTCGGCGGCGGCGAAGGTGCATTAATAGGCAACGTTCATGCAAACGGCGCGCGATTGTCCAATCGCTGGCACATAGTCGCGGGTGCTCTTTCCTCCGACCCGGAACGCGCACGCCGGTCCGGTCGCGCATGGATGCTCGATGATGATCGCATCTACAGCGATTTTGGGCAGATGGCGCAGGGCGAAGCCGAACGTTCCGACGGCATCGACGCCGTGGTAATCGCTACTCCGAACCATTTACATCACGCTGTTTCGTCGGCATTTCTGGACGCCGGGATCGACGTCATTTCTGACAAGCCGTTGACGACCAACCTCGATGACGCGCTCGAGCTCGTACGTCGCCAGCAGACCACCGGGCTTGTTTTCGGCGTCACCTACGCCTATGCCGCCCATACCATGGTGCGGCAGGCACGCGAGATGATCCGCGACGGCATGCTGGGGGATGTTCGCCAGATACATGTCGAATATTTTCAGGAATGGGCAGTCAACCTGACGGACCAGGATGGCGAGTGTCCCTGGCGTCTCGACCCAGCGAAGGTAGGTGCGGCGTTCACAGTAGGCGACATCGGTACGCATGCCATGCATCTCGCGTGCTTCGCCACCAGCAAGGAGCTCGAACAGGTGCGGGCGTTTTTCCATGTCGCCGGCGCGCCGAAATCGCTTGAGGACACCGCCTTCATGCACTTGCGTTTCGAAGGCGGGTTGCCCGGCACATTGATGGTGTCGCAGGCGGCAGCAGGAACGCAATGCGGCTTGCGGCTCAGGGTGTTCGGTAGCCTGGCTGGACTCGAGTGGAACCAGGAGAATCCAGAACACCTTCTGTTTACGCCGCTGGATTCCCCGACGCAGATCATCAGTCGAGGTTATAGCGCGGGCATGTATCCCGCCGCCGCACGCTTCGTGCGCATGCCGCGCGGTCATCCCGAGGCGTTGACCGACGCCTGGGCCAATCTCTATACGGAGTTTGCGGTCGCGATCGATGCGCGTCGCTCTGGCAGGACGCTTCCCGAAGAGCTGCTTGTCTATCCCGATGTTATCGACGGTGCAAAGGGAGTCAGGTTCGTTCAGGCTGCGGTCCAGTCCAATGCGACCGGCGAATGGGTGGATTGCAGATTATGACCGCCACAAATTCCGGTAAACCCGTCATCCTGATCGCGGATCCCGAGCCGCGCACACTCGACATGATCTTCGAGCCGGACGTTATGGCGAGGTTTGCGCAGTTGGGAACCGTTCGAGTGCATGCGGATGGGCATCGCCTTTCGAAACCGGACCTCGACGCCGCCCTGGTGGAAGCGACGATCTGCATCGGGCAGATCGATCTTCCGGCGGAACGCCTGGCGCAGATGACCAGCCTGCGGGCCATATTCAACGTCGAAGGCAATTTCCTTCCCAATATCGACTATACTTGGTGTTTGGACCACGGCGTCCATGTGCTCAACACCAGCCCGGTCTATGCAACATCGGTCGCAGAGACGGCGCTCGGCATGGCCCTGGATTTGTGTCGCGAGATCACGGCAACGCATCAAGCGTTTCGAACACGATCGGAAAGATGGGGGGTGGCGAGCAATGTCGAAAGCTTCCTTTTAACTGGCGCGCGGGTGGGTATTGTGGGCTTGGGCGATCTTGGCCGGCGCCTGCGCGAAATGCTGGTGCCCTTTCGCTGCCAAGTGCGGGTTTTCGATCCGTGGCTTGCCGAACGACGGATCATTGAACAGGACTGTATTCCATCCTCGCTCGATGATCTGTTCCGGCAATCGCATGTCGTGTTTCTCTTTGCGAGTGCCACCAGCGAGAACCAGGGTTTTATCGGTGAGCGTGAGTTGTCGTTGATGCCGCGTGGTTCGGTGGTTCTGGTCATGAGCCGGGCCGGGATCATCGATTTCGACGCGCTGGAGTGTGCGGTCCGAAGCAGACATGTACGGGCGGGAATAGATGTTTATCCCGTCGAGCCACTACCGGGGGACGCACCTCTTCGACAACTCGACGGTGTGGTCCTGTCCAGTCATCGCAGTGGCGGTATGCGAGAGAGCTTTCTGGAGATCGGCAGGCTCGTCCTCGCCGATACGGAACTTATCCTGCGCGGGCTACCACCCCAAATCTGTCGACGCGCCGAGCGGGAAACGGTGACACGTATGCGCAGTCGTCCCGTGGCGAAACCCTAGAAGGATTTTATGGTCGAGCGAAACCGCTCGTGTCACATAAGCGCCCGCGTAGCTGGAGATGGCCCATTCGCGCCCATCGGCCAGCCCCAAGGAGACATTTCAGTTCCTGATTTGCGATGGCTGGGGTTTATCAGCTGGATATCGCATCGAGAACAGATATTGCAGTAAATAATTTCTGCAATTTTTGTTGAAATGTTATTTTACCGTGGCTATGATGCTATCGGGAGCAGGAGGTTGCCCGTTGTCGGTAGAAATGGCGGATATTCAAACCGCCATGATGGGTAAGGCTTTCTCATTCGCTTTCGAATGATGACGACTGAACGTTCCGACCGCACGAACCAAGCGGCCGGACGATGGCGCCGCATTGCCTCCAGACAGGCGGTGGCGTCGAAAGATCAGGGAGGCGTCCCCGATAGACGCTGAGGAGGAGCGAACAGCATGATTAGGAAGATTACGTTTGCGGCCGCGTTTTGCGCGGTACTAGCAGGGCAGGCTCATGCCGAAAAGATCGGTGTTGCGATGTCGTTATTCGACGACAATTTTTTGACCGTCCTGCGCCACAACATTCAGCGTCACGCCGGCGAAGTCGGCGTCGAAGTGCAGATGGAGGATGCGCAGGGCGATATAGCGCGCCAGCAGTCCCAGATCGAAAACTTCGCGGCATCAGGTGTCGACGGCATTATTACGATGCTCGTTGATGCGGATTCGGGCCGGGCAATGTCGAAGATTGCCGAAAGAGCAGGGGTACCTCTCGTATTCGTGAATATGCTGCCTGCAAATATGGATGAATTCCCTGAAAAACAGGCATGGGTTGGTTCCGATGAGGAGCAGGCGGGACGGCTCGAAGCCACGGAAATATGCCGTTTACTCGGTGGAAAAGGCGATGCCGTCATTCTTATGGGCCAACTCGGCACTACTGGACAGCGAGGCCGCACGAAAGCAACAGAGGAAGTTCTCAAATCCGATGCATGCAAGGACATAAAGGTGCTCGATTCACAATCGGCGAACTGGATGCGAACGCCTGCTATCGATCTCATGACCAACTGGATAACGTCCGGTATGAAGCCCGCCGCCGTGATCTCGAACAACGACGAAATGGCGCTCGGTGCCATCCAGGCGATGAAGTCTGCTGGCGTTGACATGAAGGGCGTCATCGTCGGTGGTGTCGATGCTACGCAGGACGCTTTGGGCGCAATGGAAGCCGGCGATCTCGACGTTACAGTTTATCAATCGGCCAAAGGGCAGGGTGAAGGTGCGCTGGACACGGTCCTGAAAATCGCGCGCGGGCAGCAGTTCGAGCAAAAGGTGGTCGTTCCGTTCGAACTGGTGACCCCAGAGAATCTCGCGCAGTACAAATCCAAAAACTGAAAACGAGCGGCGCCGGAATGCCCGGCGCCAATCCCATGGGGCAAAACAAACGATTTGCTCGGCAGTGCATTGGGGATTGAGCAAATGATTTCCACGACGACGATGCAGGCAGTTGAACAATTCAAGGCGCAACAAGGCGACTATCTTCTTGAAGTTGAGGGAATACGCAAGGAGTTTCCGGGCGTCGTCGCCCTTGACAATGTGCAGTTCCGCTTGCGCCCGGGAACGGTTCACGCGCTGATGGGCGAGAACGGCGCGGGCAAATCGACCCTTATGAAGATCATTGCAGGCGTTTACACGCCGGACGAAGGTCAAATACGCCTTCGCGGTGAGTATATCAGCCTGAAAAGTCCCCGAGATGCTTTGGAACGTGGCATCGCTATGATCCATCAGGAGCTCGCTCTCATGAATTTCATGACCGTCGCCGAGAATATCTGGATCAGGCGCGAGCCAACGAATTCAATCGGGCTTATCGATCACGCCGAAATGGCGGACCGAACCAGGACACTATTCAAACAGTTAAAAATCGACATCGATCCTCTGGCAGATGTTCACACGTTGACAATCGCCCAACGACAAATGGTCGAAATCGCCAAGGCCGTCAGCTACGAATCCGGCGTCCTGATCATGGATGAACCGACTTCCGCATTGACCGAAACCGAGGTGGAACATTTGTTCGACATCATCCGCGATCTGCGCTCCCGGGGGATCGGGATTGTTTACATCACCCATAAGATGAACGAGCTTTTTGAGATCGCGGACGAATTTTCGGTATTCCGTGACGGTTCCTATGTAGGCACTCACGCCAGTTCCGATGTTACGCGCGACGACATCATCCGTATGATGGTGGGGCGCGAAATAACCAACATGTTTCCCAAAGAGAAGGCCGAGATCGGCGACGTTATATTGTCGGTAAACGGTCTTACCCTTCGTGGTGTGTTTCACGATATCAGTTTCGATTTGCGGCGCGGTGAGATTCTCGGTGTCGCCGGGCTTGTCGGTTCTGGCCGTTCGAACGTAGCCGAAGCCCTGTTCGGCGTAACACCCGCGACCTCGGGTAGTATTCGCATCAACGGAAGAGAAACTGATATTCGGGCACCCTCGGATGCGATGCGGGAAGGCATGGCATTATTAACGGAGGACCGAAAGGAAACCGGCTGTTTCCTGCCTCTTTCTATTCTTGAGAATATGCAGATTGCCGCATTGCAGGAAAACTATGCCCACGCCGGGTTTGTCGATGAGGGGCGGCTGACACTTAAATGTGAGGAAATGCGCAAGACGCTGCGGGTGAAAACACCCAACCTCGACGAGCGGATCGAAAATCTTTCGGGCGGTAATCAACAGAAGGTCCTGATCGCACGCTGGCTGATGACCCAGCCTGAAATTCTCATCCTTGACGAACCCACGCGCGGCATCGATGTGGGCGCCAAGGCGGAAATCCACCGGCTGATATCGCAACTGGCGCAACGAGGTGTCGCTGTCATCATGATTTCGTCCGAACTGCCCGAAGTGCTGGGCATGTCGGACCGGATACTGGTCATGCACGAGGGCCATATGACCGGCATTCTTGATCGTGCCGACGCCGATCAGGTGAAGATAATGGAACTGGCAGCTCGGTGAAGAGGAAACAATGGATAGTATGAAAATCGAGCCGGTTGGGGAGCAAAAGCGCAAACTGCCGCAGGAAGTGAACATTCTAAGCGTTCTGATCGGCGTGGCGTTGGTCTTTGAGATTCTTGGCTGGATTTTTCAGGGGCAAAGCTTCCTGATGAATCCACAACGTTTGACAATTATGATATTGCAGGTCTCGGTCGTCGGTATCATCGCTGTTGGGGTGACACAGGTCATCATTACGGGCGGCATTGACCTCAGTTCGGGTTCCGTGGTCGCCATGACCGCCATGATTGCAATGAGTTTCGCTCAGGCAGGCAGCTATTCCCGCGCAATATATCCAGCCTTGACGGACCTGCCGGTCATCGTACCGCTTGCGATCGGCCTTGGCCTTGGTCTACTTGCGGGAATCATCAATGGTGTCCTGATCGCACGCACCGGGATTCCTCCATTTATCGCCACGCTTGGCATGATGGTCACCGCCAGGGGCATTGCGAAATGGTATACGAAGGGTCAGCCGATTTCGTTTCCGACGGATAGCTTTGCAGCCATCGGCAGCGGCGCGTGGCCCGTCGCCATATTTCTCGTGGTGGCGATTATCTTCCATATTGCGTTGCGCTACACCCGCTATGGCAAGTTCACTTATGCGATCGGAGCAAATGCGCAGGCCGCCCGTGTGTCCGGCATCAACGTTCAGACCCATATCATCAAGGTCTATGCTATAGCGGGGCTTCTTTCCGGATTGGCCGGTATCGTTACCGCTGCCCGGGCCGAGACAGCACAGGCAGGGATGGGTATGATGTACGAACTTGACGCCATCGCAGCCGCAGTTATCGGCGGAACTTCCCTTTCAGGCGGACGTGGGCGGATTTTTGGAACTGTGATCGGAACCGTCATCCTGGGACTGATGCTTTCGGGCTTCACATTTCTTCGCGTTGACGCCTATTATCAGGAAATCATCAAGGGCCTTATAATCGTCACTGCGGTCATTGTGGATGTCTATCGGCAAAAGGCCCGTAGCGCGAAGAATTGATGCCAACCATTCGTATTCAATGAACAGCCCTGCGGTCCTGATACCGCAGGGCTTTCGTGTTCCCCGACGTCATTTTGATACATTCCCGGGACCATAACGGCCTGGATACCCTGTTGCGGGGCTCTCGGCATAGATACCGAGCGTCAAAATTGTCGGACTAGTCGCAAAGTCCAGCCCAGGAATAGAAACATTTATTGACATATTATTTATTCTGCAATTAGTATTGCATTCTTGTTGGGAGGGACTGCAATGCATGAAGTGAGGCTACCTACAAAGCCACGGATATGCGGCCTCTGGCGCGCTAGTCATAGCGTGTCGTTTTCTGCCACGCGTTTGTGCTGACAATGGCTCTCCTCTCATTCGAGATGGTTGCCAAGACGTTTGCTGGCATCCCGGTGCTTCAGAGCATCGACCTTGATGTGGACAAAGGGCAGGTGGTGGCACTCGTCGGCGAGAACGGCGCGGGAAAATCCACGCTGATGCGCATCGCGGCAGGTCTGATGGCGCCTAGCACGGGAAGGATAACGTTCGACGGTGCGCCGGCACCCACCACATTGGTTGCGGCCGAACAGGCCGGCATCGTCATGGTTCATCAGGAGTTCTGCCTGGCTCCCCATCTCAGCGTGGCGGAAAATGTCTTTCTCGGGCGTGAGATCGTCCGTGGTCCTTTCATCGACCGCCGTGCGAGCGAGGCGGAGGCCGCGCGGATGCTCGCGGAACTCGGTTCATCGGCTTCGCCGAAGGCGCGTCTTCGCGACCTTCCCGTTTCCGACTGGCAGATGATCGAACTGGCCAAGGCTTTCGCCCGCCGTCCGAAAATCATTCTTATGGATGAACCGACAGCTGTTCTTTCGGCAATGGAAGCTGCAAGGCTTTTCGAGCGTATTCGTGCTTTCACGGAAGGAGGCGGAGCGGTGATCTTCACGTCACATCGTCTCGACGAGGTCGAGGAGATCGCCGACCGTGTCGCTGTGCTGCGCGACGGACGGATCGTGCGCGTGGAAAACGTCACCCAGATTTCGCAGAAAGACATGGCCGAAGCCATGGTTGGCCGCCCGCTTTCGGAAATATATCCGGCACGACGCTCGGCCCGTGATGGAGACGTGCTGATGGAGGTCTGCAACCTTACTTCTCCAGGTGCGGTGAGCAATGTATCACTCGCGATAAGGCGCGGCGAAATTCTCGGACTATCCGGTCTCGTCGGGTCGGGCAGGACCGAGCTTTTCGAGGCGCTGTTCGGCCTGCGACCTGCCTCTTGCCAACATTTCCGGTTACGTGGCCGGGATCGGGCCCTGCCGAATGCACGTGACGCCTGGCGGTTGGGGCTCGCCTATCTGACCGAAGACCGAAAGGGCAAAGGCCTGCTGCTCACCCGGTCCATTGCGCAGAATGTGGCACTTGTGAAGGGCGCACTTGCCGGGCCGGGCTGGATCGATGCGGCAGCCGAACGGCGCGGCTTTCAGGAAGCGGTGCGCGCTTACGATATCCGCGGTACCCGTCTCGACGGGATGGTCGGCGCTTTGAGCGGTGGCAACCAGCAAAAGGTCCTGATCGCGAAGACGCTGGCGATCGAGCCCGAGATTGTGGTTTTCGATGAACCTACGCGCGGCGTCGATATAGGGGCCAAACAGCAGATCTATGAAGTCATTGCTCGTCTCGCGGAGGCAGGAAAAGGCGTCGTCGTCATTTCCTCCGAGATGCAGGAGATAGTGGGGCTCGCGGATCGGGTTCTCGTCATGCGTCAAGGCCGTATCACCGGCGAACTGCGAAACGGCGAAATTAGTGAGCAGGCGATCATTCGCTTCGCGATGGGGTTGCAGGAGGAAATGCAGCATGTCTGATCGAACCGCTGAAACGACCGGTGCAGTTGCGGAGAACCGCGCGGTTCTGTCGAAGATACTCACTTCTACGGGACCGTTGCTGGCACTTGTACTGTTGATGCTGATCGGCCTTCTGATGAGCGATAATTTCCTGACCTACGAAAACCTGACCAATGTCTTTACCCGCAGCGCGATCATCGGCATTATCGCCATCGGAGCGACCTTTGTGATAACTGCAGGAGGCCTCGATCTTTCGGTCGGTTCGCTTTCGGCGCTGATCGCTGGGCTCACCATCATGGCGATGAACGCCCTGGCGGACTGGTCCGACACTGGATGGCTTCTGGTTGTTGCCGGGATCGTGGTTTCCCTGCTTCTCGGTGCTTCGGCGGGCTTCCTTAATGGAGCCATGGTCGTCAAGGGTCGTGTCGAGGCTTTCATTGTCACGCTTGGTACAATGGGCATCTTTCGCGCGCTCGTGACCTGGCTTTCCGATGGCGGCGCGATCTCACTGAATTTTTCGCTGCGCGACGCCGTGAGGCCGATTTACTACAATGCCGTACTGGGAATCCCTATCCCCGTGATCGTGCTAATCGTGATCGCGATCGCTGCCGAACTCGTTTTGTGGAAAACGCGCTTCGGTCGCCACACCGCGGCCATCGGCTCCAATCGCAATGTCGCGCGGTTTTCAGCCATTCCGGTCGATGGGGTGCGCATCGCTACTTATGTGATCCAGGGAATTTGCGTCGCCATTGCTACGGTTATCTACGTGCCGCGTCTCGGGTCGGCCACACCTTCGACGGGCCTGATGTGGGAGCTTGAGGCCATCGCTTCGGTCATCATCGGCGGTACGGCGCTAGCGGGCGGTTATGGGCGCATCTGGGGCACCATCGTCGGTGTGCTGATCCTGGGTTTTATTGCAAATATCCTCAATCTGACGGGCGTTGTTAGTCCATATCTCAACGGAGCCTTTCAGGGCGTCATCATCATCATCGCCGTGCTTTTGCAACGGGACAGAGCGACTGATTGAGTTGGGATACCGGCAGTGCCGCATCAATGAACTATCGATCACAGGAGAAGACGAAACATGCGAGGAAGAATAAGGACATATTTTGCCGCAGTCAGTATCGCGATCGCCGGCTGGGCCATGCCCGTACATGCTGCAGAAACGCTGATCGGTGTGTCGATCCCGGCCGCCACGCATGGCTGGACCGGCGGATTAAACTATCATACAAAACGCACGATTGATGCGATGAAGAAGGCGTTTCCAAATGTCGACTTCGTGCTGACGACATCATCGAGCGCCACGCAGCAGGTCAACGATATAGAGGACATGATGGCGCGCGGGATCAAGGCGCTCGTCGTTCTGCCCATGGAATCCGATCCTCTCACCGAGCCCGTCAAGACCATTAAGCAGAAAGGCGTTTTCGTTACCGTCGTCGATCGCGGGCTTTCGGAACCGGGCATAGAGAACCTCTACGTGGGTGGCGACAATCCCGAATATGGCAAGGTAGCCGCCGAATACTTCAAGGGAAAATTCCCTGACGGCGCAAAAATCGTGGTTTTGCGCGGTATTCCGACGGCCATCGACAATATTCGCATCGAAGCATTCAACGACGTTCTGAAAGGAACGAAGATCGAGGTTCTTGATATGCAGTATGGGAACTGGAATCCGGACAAGAGTTTCGAAGTGATGCAGGACATGCTGCAGCGCTTCTCCCAGATCGACGGCGTTTGGGCAGGCGATGACGATGCGGCCCTGGGCGCAATGGAAGCGATCAAGCAATCTGGCAGGAAGAATGTCGCAGTGCTTGGCGGCTCTGGCATGAACAAGGTCGTGAAGATGGTGATGGATGGCTCCGACCATGTGGACGCAGACATTTTCTATCCGCCGACGCTGATCATCCCGGCAATTGAATTGACGACCATGAAGTACGCTACGCAGGCACCAATTACCGGTCGCTATGTGCTTGGCAGCCCGCTCATCACAAAGGAGAATGCTGCGGAGTTCTACTTCCCGGATTCCCCGTACTGATGACGGTCAACCTCACAGTTTTACGTCCGGTGCCACGTGCACCGGACGTTTTCGTTTCCGCATTCATTTTCGTGCGTCGGCACCTGTTACGGTAGGAATTCGAGGGGCCGAATGATCATGTTGTACCCGCGCTGCCACCGCAACGACCAGAGCTTGCGCCAGACACATGGGTGCAGCGAGCGAGCGAGAAAATGTGTAGTCATGTTCGGGAACAGCAAAGAGCACCCGGGCGGATTTTGCCAGCGGCGAAAGCGTGCTGTCTGTGATCGCAACGATCTCTATTCCCTTGGCACCCGCTTCCTCGACGATGTTCACGACTTCATTGGCGTAAGAGCGGAACGACACTGCCACCAGCACATCGTTGTTGCGCATCGTCCTAGCCATATGCGTGGCGAGCCCACCTGAGGAACTGAGCAGAACGCAGCGCTTGCCAAGCATTGTCAGGACATAGCGCAAAAGCTCAACGACAGGCTCGGAGCGTAGCTGTCCGAGTAGATAGATTGTATCCGCCTTAAACAGAGCGTCGGCGGCATAGGTCAGATCTTCCTGTGAAATATCCTCCAGCAATTCCTGCAGGGAGGCGATATCGCGCACAACCAGTTCACGGAGCAGGCTTACTTCCGAATGGTCGCTGCTCTCTCGCAATTCAGTTTCCAGTGCCCTGACGCGGGCTTCGAATCCCGGTGCTGCTGTGGCCAACCTTTGCTGGAACAGAACCTGCAGTTCCTTGAAGCCCTTGTAACCGAGTGACTGGGCAAAACGCACAAAGCTGGACGCATGAATCCCGCATCGTTCCGCGATGGCGTTGACCGACTGGACAGCGACGTCGTTCGGATTTTGCGTCAGGAATACGGAGATGCGCTGATAGGTCTTGCTCATCTGATCATGCTGCTCGTGAATGAGCTTGATCAGTTCTTCATAATTGCTCGGAATGTTCACTGAACCCATACAATTCTCCGTTGCGTCATTGTGCAATAAGTATTGCAGCAAGCCAAGTGTGGCATAACCGCAAGGAACAAAAAGGCGCCCGGCTCTACTATCCGGGCGCCAGGAAGGCGATCGTTGCGCCTTGGGAAGCAATCAGCGTGGTAACTTCATCCATCGACCCGCCTTCGAAGATTGCTGGATTGTCTCCACTAGCGTCTGGATGCGCAGGCCAGCGGTGAAGCCGAATGGCTCGGGAATTTCGCCCGCAATGGCGCGTAAAAAGCCTTCGATCTCGATGGCCTTGAGATCATTGAAGCCGAGCTGGTGGCCGGGGGCGACGCAGAAACGGCCGTAAGGCGCATGATCCGGCGCCGCCTCGATCCGTCGAAAACCCCGGCGGCCGGCGACATCTTGTGTCGAATAGAAATGTAGTTCGTTGAAGCGTTCCTGGGTGAAGGCGAGCGCGCCTTTTTCGCCATAAATCTCGAAATCGTGCTGCATTTTGCGGCCGGTAGCGATCCAGTTGCCCTCAATCGAGCCCTGCGCGCCGCTGGCGAAGCGCAGGAACGCGCGGCCCACGTCGTCCACCTCGACTTTGCGCACCCCGCCTTTCCCGTCGGGGCGTTCCGCGATCATGGTGATGCAGTCGCCCATGACGTCACTGATCGGGCCGATCAGAAATTCGGCTGTCGCCAGCGCATGGCTGCCGATATCCGCAAGCGCGCCACCGCCGGCGGGATCGTGCCTGAAGGTGAAGGTACCCGTTGCGTTTGCCATATAATCCTCGGCGTGCAGGCCGCGATAGCCGCGAATTTCCCCCAGTTCGCCGGCGGCAATCATATCACGCGCTAGACGCATCATGGGATTGCAGAGATAGTTGAACCCGACTTGGGTCTTAATTCCTTTGGCTGTCGCAGCCTCGGCCATTTCCCGCGCATCCGCTGCCAGTGGCGCGAGCGGTTTTTCGCAATAGACGTGCTTGCCCGCAGCGATGGCGGTCAGCGCCATTTCCTTGTGCAGTGCATTGGGCGCGGTGATGTCGATCAAATCGATTTCGGGGTTGGCGACCAGGTCACGCCAGTCGGCGGTCGAGTGATCAAAGCCGAAATCCGTTGCCGCGCGTTCGGCTGCCTCAGGGGTGATATCGGCGACTGTATGCAATTCGATCTGATAGGGAAGGTCAAAAACCTTCTGGGCGGACGCGAAGCCGAACACATGGGCCTTGCCCATAAAGCCGGTGCCGATCAGGCCAACGCGCAGTTTCGGCTTGTCACGCATGGGCGAACTCCTGATTGACGATCAGATGCGGCTCGATGGTTCCCGCCAGAAAATTGACCGCATTTTCGATGGATGCGATCGCCATTCGCTCCCCGCACTCGGCGGTGAGGCCGGCGATATGGGGAGAGAGAAGGACTGCGTCATGGAAGAACAGTGGCGATCCGTCAACGGGCGGTTCCTCTTCGAACACGTCGACGCCCGCAGCCCCGACTTGTCCGGATGCGAGCGCGTCCGCGAGCGCCTTTTCGCACACCACACCTCCGCGCGCTGTATTGACGAGGATGACGCCGGGTTTCATTTTCGCGAATTCCGCGGCGCCGATAGCCGGCGTGTCACTTCTGGGGATGTGGACCGAAATGCAGTCTGCCCAGCCCAGTCCCTCATCGAGCGAAACCGGCGTTACCGCGCCTTCCGGCCAACCAGCCTTTTCAAGCAGGGGATCGCAGGCACGAACTTGCATTCCGAAGCCAGAAGCCATGCGGGCCAGATGCCGCCCGATGCGGCCATAGCCGAGGATAAGCAGGTTCTTGCCGGATATTTCCCGCTGTTGCAGCTTGTTGCGCCAGTCCCACTGGCCTGGCTCGCGCACGGCGCGGTCAGCGCGGAGCGCCCGTTTGGCCCCGGCCAGAAGCTGCATCATTGCGTGTTCGGCGACCGACACCGAATTGACGTCGCCGACGATGGTGAGTGCGATGCCGCGCGCATTCAGCGCCCCGAGATCGACGGCGTCATAGCCAACGCCGTGGCGCGACACCACCTTGAGATGCTCGGCCCGCGCGATGGTCGCAGCGGAAAGCGGCTGCGTGCGCAGCACCATCGCATCCGCCCTGGCGATCAGTGGCGCATAGGAGGCTTCCGACACTTCCTCGACGTAATCGACGGTGAAATCCCGGCTTTTCAACTGCTCTAGCAGCGCCTCGCCGGACGGGTGAAGTTTTCCCGCCACCAGAAGATGCGGCATCAATAGGCTCCTTCCGTCGCCTTTGTGAGGGTCGCGCCGGTTAGTTCGCGCCATCTCGCGACGGAGGCGGCAGCGGCGGCGGCGAGCAGGCGCGTGTCGCCGGAGACGGTGGTGAGATCGAAACCCCATTCTACTGCGCGGGCGGCATATTCGGCCGTTCCGCAATGCAGGCAGGCGCGGATATCATTCTTTCTGCAGACGGCGACAATATGCTGGATTAGTTCAATCATTTCCGGCTCCTCTCGATCGAAACCGGGCGGCAGACGACCTTCCTGCGTGCCGAGTGTCAGATCGGCCGGGCCTACGTAGATGCCATCGAGGCCCGGCGTCGCGGCGATCTCCTCTAGATTGTCTACGCCCTCGCGGGTTTCGATCATGGCGAGCGCCACGACCTCGTCATTGGCAGCCACGCCATAGCTTCCATAGGCGAAGGCGGCACGGGTGGGGCCGAAACTGCGCTGGCCCTTCGGCGGATAGCGCATATAGCTGACGAATTCCGCAGCCTCCGCTGCCGAATTGATCATCGGGCAGATGATCCCCTGCGCCCCGGCGTCGAGCGCCTTCATAATGACGCCGGGCTCGCGCCATGGCGCGCGCGCCATGACCGTGACGCCCGAAGCGCGCATGGCCTGCAGCATCGGCAACGCCGAATTATAATCGAGCGCACCATGCTGCATGTCGATGGTGATGGAATCATAGCCCTGCGCCGCCATGATTTCGGCGGTGAAAGGATTGCCGATGGAAAGCCAGCCATTCATGGCTGGCTGGCCCTCGGACCAGAGTTTCTTGAGCCTGTTGGTGAACATGCGGCCTCCTCAGAACACGATCTGCGCTAGTTTGGTATCGAGATAGTCCTGTATCCCCTCCAATCCCCCTTCGCGCCCCATGCCGGAATGATTGGTCCCCCCGAAGGGCGCTTCAGAAGCGGCGAGCGCGAAGCTGTTGATCCCGACCATGCCCGCCTTGAGCGCGGCAACGGTGCGCCGGGCGCGATCCGGCGAGCGGGTGAAGGCGTAGGCCGATAAGCCCATATAGGACGCGTTGGCACGGGCCAACGCCTCTTCTTCGCTCTTGAAGCGGGTGATTGCGGCGATGGGGCCGAAATTTTCCTCCGCGAATACTTTCATGTCATCGGTCACGTCGGTGAGAACCGTCGGTTCGAAAAAATATCCGGCGTTGAACTGGGCCGGGCGCTTGCCACCATGGGCGAGCGTCGCCCCGGCGGCGATAGCGCTCGCGACGATGGCGTCGATTTCCGCGAGCCGGTTGGCGTTGATTAGCGGCCCCATGCCGGTTTCGGGATCGAGTCCGTCGCCGAGCCGGATCTTCTTTGTTCGTTCGACGAAGCCTTCGACGAAAATGTCATGCAGGCTCTCATGAATGAAGAAGCGGTCCGGCGTGACGCATACCTGCCCGCAGTTGGCGAATTTGGTCGGCACGGCGAGATCGAGCGCCGTTTCCAGATCGGCGTCGTCATAGACGATCAGCGGCGCGTTGCCGCCGAGCTCCATCGAGACTTTTTTGACCGTATCCGCGGCGTCACGGATCATCTGCTGGCCGATGCGGGTCGAGCCCGTCAGCGACACTTTACGTACGCGGTTGTCCGCCATGATCGGCGCATAGGTCGAGCCCGTGTCGCCGACCACCAGATTAAAAGCGCCGTCAGGCAGGCCCGCCGTACGCAGGCAATCCACCATGACCATGGCGACGCCCGGCGTCTGCGACGAGGGGCGCAGCACGACGGAACACCCGGCGGCGAGCGCTGGCGCGAGCTTTCGCGCCGGCAGCGCCGCCGGAAAGTTCCAGGCGGTGAAGGCGCCGACGACGCCGAGCGGTTCATGCGTGACCTCGAAGCGCCCGCCCGCCACGCGGCTGTCGACGATACGGCCATAGATGCGCCGTGCCTCCTCCGCATACCAGCGGAACTGGTCGCAGGCGAGGCCCCATTCGCGTCCCGCCTGCGCCGCTGGTTTACCGGTTTCGGCGGTTATCATTCGCACGGCTTCGTCCGTGCGGCGGATCATTTCGTCGGCGGCCTTGTGCAGCGCGTCGGCGCGCGCGAAGCCGCCCATGGCGCGCAACGGCTGCAAACCCGCGGTGGCGGCGTCGAGCGCTCTGCGGGTATCTTCGAGCGTCGCCAGCGGCACGGAGCCGAGCGGCTTTTCGGTGACTGGCGAAACGACCTCTCCCAAGGCCGAACCTTTCGACCAATAGCCGCCAATAAAGAGTCCAAAATTCGTATACATGATCTATCCAATATCGCGGGTGGGAATGGTGCGTCCTTCGGTCAGAGAGCGGATCGCCGCTTCGGCCAGAATGAGTGCCTGCCTGCCGTCCTCGAAGCTGACTTCCGGTTGACTGCCCTGTTCGACGGCGTCGACAAAGGCGCTGATCTCGGCGGCGAAGGCTTCGGCGTAGCGGTCGATGAAAAAGTTCATCAGTGCCGGCTTGCGGTCGGTGAAATCCGCGCCGTACAGGCTGAGTTTGGTGAGGGTGCGGTTTTCCGAAATCGCCATGCCGCCGCTGCCGAACGCCTCGACGCGCTGGTCGTATCCGTAAACGGCTTGGCGAGAATTATTGATAATGCACTGCCTGCCGGACGCGGTTTTCAGCAACACCGTGACCGTATCGTAATCATTGCAGTTTTCCATCAAAGCTGGATCAACCAGCCTAGAACCGGTAGCGAAGACCTCCTCGATTTCCTCGCCCAGAATAAAGCGCGCCATATCGAAATCGTGGATAGTCATGTCGCGGAAGATGCCGCCCGACACCTCGATATAGGCCGCGGGAGCCATGCCGGGATCGCGCGAGGTGATAAAGACCTGATGTACGTCGCCGATCTGGCCGTTTTCGATGGCCTGGCGCACAGCGCGGTGGCCGCTGTCGAACCGGCGCACGAAACCAAGCATGATAGGCAGTTTGCTGCCCGAGATCGCTTTCGCACAGGCGTTGACGCGGGTGAGCGACAGGTCGATCGGCTTTTCGCACAGGACAGGCTTGCCAGCGGCGACGGCCTGCTCGATAAGGTCCGCGTGGGTGGCCGTGGACGTGGCGATCAGCACCGCGTCGACGGCGTCGGAGGCGAAGATCGCCTCAGCCGAATCGAACAACGGAACGCCGAATTTCTGAGCTATTTCCTGCGCAGCCGGGACATGCAGGTCAAAAACGCCTGCCAATCCGGCGCGCGGATGCGCTGCGATATTTTCGGCGTGCATCCGTCCAATGCGGCCGACGCCGAGCACTGCAATATTGAGCATGAAGTCTCCTCCCGGAATTTTGTGCAATAATCATTGCAAGATTGTTGCATTGTCAATATGTATTCCGTAATCTTCAGAAATACCCATCCGCAGGAGGAGGCGAGATGACCAGAAACACAGTGCGTCTGACCATGGCTCAGGCTCTTGTCCGTTACCTTTGCAACCAGTTCACCGAGATTGACGGTGTGCACGTGCCGCTGTTTGCTGGCGTATTCGGTATTTTCGGCCATGGCAACGTGACGTGCCTTTCGGAAGCGCTCGAGCCGGTTCAGGACCAACTGCCGACATGGCGCGGCCAGAACGAGCAATCTATGGCCCTGGCCGCCATCGGCTTCGCCAAGGCGAAGCGCCGCCGACAGATCATGATCGCGGCGACCTCCATCGGGCCGGGCGCGGCCAATATGGTGACGGCAGCGGGCGTGGCCATGGCCAACCGCCTGCCGGTGCTGCTTCTGGCCGGCGATACTTTCGCCAACCGCCTGCCGGACCCGGTCCTGCAGCAGGTCGAGCACTTCGGCGACCCGACAATCACCGTCAACGACGCTTTCAAGCCAGTCGTGCGCTATTGGGACCGCATCACCTTACCGGAGCAGATCATCCACTCGTTGCCCCAGGCGATTGCGACCATGCTTGATCCCGCCGATTGCGGGCCGGCCTTTATCGGTCTGGCGCAGGACACGCAGGAAATCGCCTTTGATTATCCCGAAATTTTCTTCAAGCCGAAAGTCTGGAAAATCCCGCGCCCGCGCCCCGATCGTGACGCGGTCACAGCGGCCGTGGAACTGCTCAAATCGGCCAAACGCCCGCTGATCATTTCGGGCGGTGGCGTGCGCTATTCGCTGGCCGAAAACGAAGTGGCCGACTTCGCGCTGAAGCGGGGGATCCCAGTCGTCGAAACCATCGCCGGCAAGGGTGCGATGACGCACGAGCATCCCGCGCATGCGGGGCCGCTCGGCATCGTCGGTTCGACCTCGGCCAACGCGCTCGCCAAAGAGGCGGACGTCATTCTAGCCATCGGCACGCGCTTGCAGGATTTCACCACCGGCTCATGGACCGCCTTCGCCGAGGCCGCGCAATTTATTTCGGTCAACGCGGCGCGCTTCGATGCGGTCAAGCACCGGGCATTGTCCGTAGTCGGAGATGCGCTGGAGACAGTGCGGGAACTGGACGCGGGACTTGGCGATTACAAGGCTGACGCCGGCCTGATGAAGCAGGCCAAGACGCTGTTCGCCGACTGGAACAAGGTGCTCGACGAGCACCAGATGCGCACTAACGCGCCAGTGCCGTCATATGCGCAAGTGGTTGGTGTGCTCAACGCGGTGGCGAAGCCGGAAGATACCCTGATCGCGGCGGCGGGCGGCACACCCGGCGAGGTGGTCAAGGGCTGGCGGGTCAAGAATCCAAACACGTTCGATTGCGAATTCGGCTTTTCCTGCATGGGGTATGAGATTTCGGCGGGCTGGGGCTGTGCCATGGCGCAAGAGGGCCCAGGAGCAACCGGCGGCACGCCGATCGTCATGCTGGGCGACGGCACCTATATGATGATGAATTCCGATATCTATTCGGCAGCGCTCACCGGCCACAAGATGATCGTGGTGGTGTGCGACAATGGTGGCTATGCGGTGATCAATCGATTGCAGCAGGCTAAGGGCGTGCCGGGCTTCAACAATCTCCTGACCGATTGCCGCGTACAAAATCGCCAGAATCCGCTTCATGTCGATTTCGTCAAGCACGCCGAGGCCATGGGCGCTCAGGCTCGCAAGGCCGACAGTCTCGCCGACCTGGAGGAGGCGATGAAATGGGCGCAGGGCAATGACGGAGTGACCGTCATTTCCATCGTGTCCGACGCATGGAAATGGGTGCCAGGCGACGCCGACTGGGATGTAGGCGTGCCCGCTGTCTCAACCTTCGAGAAGGTTCGCGCCGCCCGCAAGGCACAGGAAAAAATTCGTGAAGCGCAGCGGACAGGTGTTTGATATGAAAGCCAAACTGGGGATCGCCCCGATAGCCTGGTGGAACGACGATCTGCCGGAACTCTCGGATGATGTGAGTTTGGAAGAATGCCTGCGTCAGGCCTCCATTGCCGGTTTCACCGGCATGGAGACGGGACGCCGCTTTCCGATGGATATGGGGGAGCTCGGGCCGGTTCTGGATAAATACGGAATTTCCGTCTGCGGCGGCTGGTTTTCAGGCCAGTTGCTCGACGGCGATATTGAGGCGGAGAAAGACCGTATCTCCCAGCAAATGGCGTTCTTCATCGCCGCGCGCGCGCCCTGTATCGTCTATGGTGAGACGGCGCGGTCAATTCAGGGCGTGCGCTCTGCGCCGCTTGCAACCAAACCAAAGCTGGACGAGGCCGAAATGGCGGCTTATGGGCGCAAGATGTCGGATTTTGCCGACTGGTGCGCCAGGCAGGGCATGCCGATTTCCTATCACCACCATATGGCGGCAGCAGTCGAGACGGAAGTCGAACTTGACCTGTTCATGAAGCATTCGTCAGTGCCGCTGTTGTTCGACGCCGGGCATATGGCTTTCGCTGGCGGCGACGTCATGCGCGTGATCGACAATCATCACGAGCGCATCAGCCATGTCCACACCAAGGACATACGCTGCGCGGTGGTGGACGGGCTCGACCGAACCCGGGAAAGCTTTCTCGACGCCGTCATCAAGGGCGCGTTCACGGTTCCAGGCGATGGTGATTTGGACTTTGAAGCCATCGTTGGGGCTTTGATGGGCAAGAATTATGAGGGATGGTTCGTCGTCGAAGCGGAGCAGAATCCGGTTGCCAATCCGCCATTGGAGATGGCGCGTAAGGGTCACATGGAGTTGCAGCGCGTTATGGCGGCGGCGGGATATGAGGTTGTAAAATGAATAGGATCGAAGGAAAGGTCGTCGTTGTCACCGGTGGCACGCAGGGACTTGGCGCGGCTGTTGCCCGGCTCTTCTCGCAGGCCGGCGCGGCGGGTATCGCCATTATCGGGCGCGGCGTCGAAAAGGGACAGGCGGTCGCAAAAGAGATCGCCGAAGGCACTGGTGTTCCTGTCGAGATGATTGCAGCCGATCTGGCTGATATCAACGATGTGCGCGGCATCGTTCCCGCCGTTGACGAGCGGTTTCGTCGGGTAGACATTCTGGTCAACGCCGCTGGCCTGACCGATCGCGGCAATCTGCTCAACACCACACCCGAACTTTTCGACCGCATGTTCGCGGTTAATACGCGCGCGCCATTCTTTTTGATGCAGGATGCTGCCAAGGTCATGATCCGCGAAGGGATCGAGGGCCGCATTGTGAATATTGGTTCGATGTCTGGATTGGTTGGACAGCCATTTCTTGCTCCCTACGCCGGCTCCAAGGGCGCGCTGGCCACGCTGACGCGCCATGCCGGCTTCGCCCTGATGCGCCACCGCATCCATGTCAACCAGTTGGATATCGGCTGGATGAACTCGGACCATGAGCGTGCGCTGATGCTGTCGGAAACCGGCGACCCGGATTTCATCGACCGTGCGGCCACGCAAAAGCCGTTCGGTCGTATTCTCGATCCTGCCGAGGTCGCCCGCGCTGTCCTTTGGATGGCGTCGGACGATAGTGGCATGATGACCGGCGCAGTGGTTCCCTTCGACCAATCGGTCCATGGCGGTTACGACGACGCGCCGGTTCCCGCCAGCAAGCTGGAGGCATGATGATGCGCACCATTAAGGGCCCCGGCGTCTATCTGGCGCAGTTCGCGGCGGACGACGCTCCCTACAATACGCTTCCTGGACTGGCGAGATGGGCCGCGGACAAGGGTTTTAAGGGCGTGCAGATTCCCACATGGGACACGCGCCTGATCGATATGAAAAAGGCGGCGGAAAGCGACGCCTATTGCGACGAGATCAAGGGCATGCTTGCCGATTTCGACTTGCAGATCACTGAATTGGCATCGCATATCACCGGGCAGCTTGTCGCTGTGCATCCGGCGCACGACACGATCATGGACAGTTTTGCACCTGAGCATGTACGGGGCGCTCCGGCGGCACGGCGCGCGTGGGCGGAAGAACAATTGCGCTTTGCCGCCCGGGCCTCGAAGCGGCTCGGCATTGACCGGCACGTCACCTTTTCCGGCGCGCTGCTCTGGCCTTATCTCTATCCCTATCCGCAATGGCCCGAAGGGCTGATCAAGGAAGGTTTCGATGAACTGGCGAAACGCTGGACGCCGATCCTGAATGACTTCGACGCACATGGCGTCGACGTCTGCTACGAGATTCATCCGAGCGAGGACCTGCATGACGGCCATAGCTGGGAGTTGTTCCTCGACAAGGTTAAGGAGCATCCCCGCGCTAATTTGATGTATGATCCGTCGCACCTCGTTTTGCAGGCGCTGGATTATCTGGCATTCATCGATCATTACCACGACCGGATCAAGACGTTTCACGTCAAGGACGCGGAGTTCCGCCCCGATGGAAAGTCGGGCGCTTACGGCGGTTATCAGCCTTGGTCGAAGCGGGCGGGCCGGTTCCGTAGTCCTGGCGACGGTCAGGTCGATTTCGGCGCGATCTTCACGAAGCTGACGACCTACGGTTTCGACGGCTGGGCTGTACTGGAATGGGAATGCTTCGTCAAAAACCCCGAGGACGGCGCCGCTGAAGGCGCGAAATTCATCGCCGATCACATCATCCGCGTCTCCGACCGCGCCTTCGATGATTTCGTCAAATCAGGTGCCAATCGCAGCGCGAACCGGGCTATGCTCGGATTGGAGGAAAAATGAGTAATCATCGAGTTTTGCGTCTTGGCATGATCGGTGGAGGGCAGGGGGCCTATATCGGCAACATTCACCGACTGGCATCGCGGCTGGACGGCCAGTGGCAACTGACTGCCGGAGCCTTCGACGTTGATCCCGGCCGGGGACGTGAATTCGCAATCGCCGAAGGGCTTGATCCGGTGCGCAGCTATGGAACCTATCAGGAACTAATCTCCGGCGAGACGACGAGGGACGGCCGGGTGGACGCAGTTGCCATCTGCACGCCGAATTTCACGCATTACCCGATTGCCAAAGCGCTGATTGAAGCGGGCTTCGACGTCATCTGCGAAAAGCCGTTGACGGCGACGTTGGACGACGCCATGTCACTGGAAAAGCTCGCGCGCGAAAGTGGGCGCTTTGTCGGTGTGACCTATACCTATTCCGGCTATCCGATGGTGCACGAGGCTCGCGTGCGGGTGGCACGCGGCGAGATCGGCGACATCCGCACGGTGCAGGTGGAATATCCGCTGGAATGGATGGCGACGGCCATTGAAAAACAAGGAAACGCGCAGGCCGCATGGCGTACAGACCCTAAGAAGAATGGCCGCGGTGGCTCAATCGGTGACATTGGTACCCATGCCTATCATCTCGCAGGCTTCGTAACCGGGTTAAAGCTACAATCGCTGACGGCGGATCTCGCAACCTTCGTCGAGGGCCGCGCGCTGGACGACAATGCCCATGTGATGATGCGCTATGAAGGCGGTGCGCGCGGACTCCTATGGTCGTCGCAGGTTGCGCTCGGCAATTCGAACGGCGTACGTCTGCGCGTGTTCGGATCGAAGGGATCCTTTGCCTGGTTTCAGGAGCAGCCCAACGAACTCGTCTATTCGCCGCTCGACGGTCGCGTTCAAGTTATCAAACGCGGCGCTGACGATTTGTCTGAAGACGCTAAATTGCGCAGTCGTACACCTCCTGGTCATCCGGAGGGGTATCTGGAAGCCTTCGCCAATCTGTATGCGGGCTTCGCCGAAGCAATCCTGGCGAGGAGGGAAGGCCGAGAGCCCTCCCTGCTTGGTCAAAATCTGCCGCTTGCTTATGATGGGCTGAAGGGTGTCGCCTTTGTAGAGGCCGTGGTCGATAGCAGTGAAGCCAAGGATTGTCACTGGATCACGCCAGTTGCGATTTAAGAGGATGGACTGATGGGTATCAAGCGATGTTCGATCTGAACGATGCACGTTTCAAGCCGCTCTGGTTGCGGGTAGTGTTGGTTGCCATTTGCTTTGGCTGGGCTGCATTTGAATTGGTTAGCAGCAGCCCGGGATGGGCCGCCATCTTTGCTGTGATAGGTGCATGGGCCGTCTGGGGTTTCTTCATTAATTTCCATCCGGATGGGAAGAATGCGCCGGAATAGCGAGATCGTATCAAGGCAGCAAACACACGATAGAATGCGCCAATACGGGTATATTTGAGTTATTATCTGCAACCTCCGCTGCGTGAATGACTGCAATCTTGAGGTGATTGTTCTCCGAAGGTCGGGTGTCGATTTGTGCGACTTAACGTCAGGGACCGGATCAGTGAATAAGGTTTCCACCTGAGCTCTATCGATGGACTTGCTAAGCACCGAGCCGCAAAGGATCGGTGCTCAGCCGTTCGGGGATGCTTTAATATCTCACTCAAAATCGATCGGCAGCACATCCGCCGGGATGTTCTGATAACTGACAGGGCGCAGGAAGCGACGGATGGACATGGTTCCGACGCTGGTTGCGCCGAAATTCGTGCTGGCCGGGTAGGGGCCGCCATGAACCATCGAATCAACCACTTCCACTCCGGTCGGGAAACCGTTGGCCAAAACGCGTCCGGCCTTGCGCTCCAGAACCGGCAGAAGCTTGCGCGCGTCTGCGGCGTCGTCCTTGTCCATATGCAAGGTAGCGGTCAGCTGGCCTTCAAAGCCCTTGGCCAGATGCACCATGTCATCGACTGACTTGACGCGAACGACAACACCGAGCGGGCCGAACACTTCTTCACCAATGGTATGATCGCCAAGGAAGGCTTCGCCGGTGGTCTCATAGAGATTGGGCGAGGCTTCGCGGCCCTTGCTTTCTGTGGTCAACACCGGCGTGACGGAATTGCGGCTGTCGAAATGTGCCTTGCCGTCGTGATAGGCCTTGGCAATGCCATCGGTCAGCATGACCTGCGGTGCAACCTTTTCCAGAGCGCTGCGGGTCGACTGCACAAAGCTGTCGGCTTCCGAACCGTCGATAACCACCGCAATGCCCGGATTGGTGCAGAACTGACCGGCACCCATTGTCAATGATCCAGCCCAGCCTTCGCCGAGCGACGAGGCACGTGCCTTCATGGCTTCCGGCAACAGGAACATCGGATTGACCGAGCCAAGTTCACCGAAGAAAGGAATCGGTTCCGGACGCTGTGCGCAGAGGTTGAAAAGGGCGCGGCCACCGCCAAGCGAACCGGTAAAACCGACTGCCTTGATGAGCGGATGCGTGACGAGTGCTTCGCCAACCTTGCGGTCACCGCCCTGAATGAGACTGAATACGCCCTTCGGCATGCCGGTCTTGGCGATGGCGGCTTGAATGGCGTCAGCGACGATTTCGCCGGTGCCGGGATGGGCGGAGTGGCCCTTCACAACCACCGGGCAACCTGCGGCAAGGGCGGCTGCGGTGTCGCCACCAGCGGTCGAGAAAGCGAGCGGAAAGTTGGAAGCGCCGAAAACGGCAACCGGGCCGATAGGACGCTGCATCAGGCGGATTTCCGGACGCGCTGCAGGCTTGCGGTCGGGCAGGGCCTCATCGACGCGACGGTCGAGATAATCGGCCTTGCGAATATGGTTGGCAAAAAGACGCAGCTGGCCGGTGGTGCGTCCGCGCTCGCCTTCAAGACGGCCGGTCGGCAGGCCGGTTTCCTGCGTGCCGATTTCGGTGATGGCAGCAGCACGGGCTTCGATTTCGTCGGCAATGGCTTCAAGGAAGAGCGCGCGTTCTTCACGGCTTGTATAACCATAGGTCCAGAAGGCGTCTTCCGCTGCCTCGCAGGCGCGCGCCACCAGAGGTGGTGTACCAACCGCGAATTCATGCGATGGACCTGTTGCCGGTGTCGAAGCGAACGTCGTCTCCCCCGCAACCCACTCGCCAGCTATCAGGTGTTGTCCATGGGGTGTCCAGCTCATCTCAATTCCTTTCCGTAGTAATCACCGCATTGCGATCTGTATTTTCACATCCGTCGGATGAGCCATATCCGCCCGCTTAAATGCTTCAACGCTATCCTTGAAGTCATATGTCGCAGAGATCAATGGCTTCACATCAATCTTGCCTTCTCCCAATAATGCAATTGCGCGTTCATAGACATTTGCGTAGCGAAAGACCGTGACGAGGCGGATTTCCTTGACCTGCAATGAGACGATATCGATAGGTACCGCTTTTTCAGGCATGCCCACACAAGCCAATGTACCCCCTGGACGAATGCAATCGGCAATGCCATCAAATGCTTTGGCAGCGCCTGAGCATTCATAGACAATATCGACGCCCCAGCCATCGGTCAGACATCGAACCTGGTCCCTCATGGAACCATCACCTGCATGAAGTGGCTGGATGCCTGTATAGCAAGCAGCAATATCGAGCTTTTGTGACGCAGGATCGAAGATCAAGACGCGCGAACACCCGGCGGACAATGCGCTCAGTGCCACAAGAATGCCGATCGGGCCCGCTCCGAGGACAAGAGCGACATCGCCAGCCGCCACGCCGGTTTTATGAACCGCCTGCAGGCCCACCGCCAAAGGTTCGATCATTGCGCCTTCGGCGAAAGAGACATTGTCGGGCAGTTTATAAGTCAAGTTAGCTGGGTGCACGACGTCTGGTGTCAGACATCCGTGAACCGGCGGAGTGGCCCAGAAAGTGAGGGACGGATCAAGATTATAAAGTCCGATGCGGCTCGGCCGGCTCGCAAAATCAGGGACGCCCGGCTCAACGCAGACCCGGTCGCCCACCGTAAGATTGTGAACATTTGCACCACAGGCAATGACAGTGCCAGCTCCCTCATGGCCGAGGATCATCGGTTTCTTAACGATGAATGGACCGATGCTGCCATGCCGATAATAGTGAACATCGCTGCCACATATGCCAACGACATCCATCGCGATGCGCACATCGCAATCGCCAAGCGTCAAATCGATATCGATATCGCGCAAAGCCAGTTCGCGTGTCTTTTCCAGAACAAGTGCGAGAGCCATGTTGATCCTAGATACTTGTATAGCCTGCGTCTGCAGTGACAATCGAGCCAGTCATCAGGCTTGAGGCGTCTGAGGCAAGGAACTGGACGATGGAGGCGATCTCCTCCGGTTTGCCCATGCGACCAGTGGGGGTCAGGTCGAGCCAGCGCTCAACCAGCCCAGGCTGATTTTCAAGTCCATGCAGCAATGGTGTTTCGATATAGGTTGGCGCAACCGCATTCACCCTGACACCTCTTTTGGCCCATTCGACTGCGAGTGAGCGTGTGAGGTGGTGTACCCCGGCTTTCGAGGCGTTGTAGTGGCATTGTGGCTGCGGTACATTAACGATATGTGCCGACATCGAACCGATATTGATGATTGAACCCTTGCCTTTCTCTAACATTCGACGACCAAAGGCTCGACAGGTGCGGAATACGCCGCTGAGATTGACCTCAATGACACGATCCCATTGATCGTCCGTCATGTCTTCAGCGGCGACATTGTTGACGATACCTGCATTGCAGACGAGCACGTCAAGTGGCTGTATGTCACTCGCCAGCGCGTTCAACTGAACGCTGTCAGTAACATCGAGCTGCCGGGCGCTTGCAGACCCACCGATTTCTCTTGCGGTGCTCTCGGCGCGTGACAGATCAATATCGGTGCAGACCACCGTCGCCCCGGTTTGTGCCAGGGCTTGCGCACATGCTGCACCTATTCCCTGACCGGCTCCTGTTACCAGTGCCAGCCGACCGCTCAAATCCATTCTTGCACGATAGGACATTTTTGTTTCGCCGTTCCTAAATCAAACCACGTTTGGCCATGTCTCGCATCAGCGAGCGCATACCGTAAGCCCATGGACGCGCTTTGTCCGAGGTGGTGACGACATTGCGCAAGGTTCCAAGCGTTGGCGTCGAAATCTCGACGACGTCACCTTCCTTGTGGGTGAAGCCGCTGCCTTTTTCCGCACGATCCTGCGTGGGAGCAAACATGGTTCCCAGAAATAGCAGGAATCCATCAGGATATTGATGGCTGGCATTGATGGTCTGTGCGACCAGATCGGCAGGTCTCCGGCTGATCTCGGCCATATTGGAGCGCCCTGACATTTCAAAGCCGTCTTCTCCTTTGACGGACATTTCAAGTGTTGCATTCTCAATGTCACCGAGCGTAAATCCAGCGTCAAACAGGCGGATGAACGGGCCGATGGCGCAGGAAGCATTATTATCCTTGGCCTTGCCGAGGAGGAGCGCTGATCGACCTTCAACGTCGCGCAGATTGACGTCATTTCCAAGTGTAGCGCCACGTATATTGCCGTTTTTGTCTACCGCGAGCACGATTTCGGGTTCGGGGTTGTTCCACTTCGAAATCCGGTTGACGCCGACTTGCGCGCCATGGCCAACGGCAGACATGGGCTGCGATTTGGTGAAGACCTCAGCGTCAGGTCCAATACCCACTTCAAGATATTGCGACCAAAGCCCTTCTTTCTCCAAGGCAGTCTTTACCTCAACGGCCTGCTCAGAGCCAGCGCGTATGTTGGACAGGCTTCCGCCGATCAGTTCACCGATGCGCTTGCGGATCGCGTCGGCTTTTGCCGGGTCGCCTGACGTCCGCTCATCGATGACGCGCTCGATCATGCTTTGCGCAAAAGTGACCCCACATGCCTTAAGCGCCTGGAAATCACAAGGGGCAAGCCATGAATGGCGAGGTGATCCGTAACCAGTTTCGTACGGAGAAAGAACGAAATCATCAGGCTTGCCGAGCTTTTCGCCCTGTAGACCATCAAAGCGTACTGCGGGATCATTGTCGAGGAAGTCGCTAACTGAGATCACCGAGTTTGTGACATCAATCACTTCACCATCGCGAATGATGACGACACTGGGCGCTGACAGATCGGCGCGCCATACACGCCCGACCAAGCGGGCCTTTTCATGAGAATCGGGAAGCATGCTTCTCCTCCTTTTATGTAGTAAAACTATTAAGCTTGTTACCGCTTCGTCAAGGTGTAATCAGCCTTTGCTGCCGACAGTCTTGCCGGTTTGACCGAAAACCACGGCGAATCTCGTCGAAAAGTAGCTGTGTTCGTTTGTTTTTGTCGCTTAAACTGATTTCCTGCCGCCGACTACCTTTTTCGGATTGGCAAACCAGATGCAACGAGATATGTAGTTATGCTATATCAACGATCCTTGTGAACGTTGACGGCTCGGAATTGGGTGGAGAAAATCATGACCGATGCGATCCTATCGCGGCTTGATGGCAAGCTGTTCATCGACGGAAAATTCATAGAAGGACGCGGCGCGCGTATCGACGTCGAGAATCCGGCGCGTGGCGAAGTCATTGGGCAGATTGCGGCAACGACGCCCGAAGAAATCGAGCAGGCAGTCGCCAGCGCGCGGGTTGCATTTCGTTCTTGGTCCAAGGTTCCGGCCAGGGAGCGGTCACAAGCTCTCCACAGGCTCGGCGACCTGATATCCGCCGATGCCCCGCGCATGGCCCAGATCATGACGCTGGAACAGGGCAAACCGCTCAATGAAGCCAAAGGCGAAATCCTCAAACTGGCCGAAGCCTGCCACTTTTATGGCGAGGAGGCGGTGCGCGTCCTGGGCGAAATCGTACCCAACGATCAGAACGGTTATCAAAGCCAGGTCATCCGCGAACCGATCGGCGTGGTCGGTGCAATTACACCCTGGAATTATCCTGCTGAGCTTGTTGGGTGGAAACTTTGCGCAAGCCTTGCTGCTGGTTGCACGATCATCATCAAGCCGGCAGAAATCACACCCTTTACCGCCCTGGCCATTGCTGAAAAGGTGACGGAGGCCAAGATCCCAGCGGGCGTCGTCAATGTCTTAACCGGCAAGGGCTCGCTCGTTGGCCAGGCACTCGTCGAGCATCCTGACGTTGACAAGATCGCCTTTACCGGCTCAAGCGCGGTTGGCCTTCATATCCAGAAGTCCTGTCCAACCGTAAAGCGCCTTTCATTGGAGCTTGGTGGCAATTGTCCGCTCATCATAGCCGCCAGCGCCGACATTGATGCGGCAGTGAAGGGGGCCGTGCGCCGTTCCTTCCGCAATATGGGGCAGATTTGCATTGCAATTAATCGTATCTATGTGGCGCGCCCGCTGTACGAGACTTTTCTCGAAAAATTCGCGGTTGCCGCCAACGCATTGACCATCGGCGACGGTCTGCTCGAACCGGCCGCCGATATCGGGTCCATGGCTTCGCTTGCGCCCCTTGAAAAAACGCGCGAGCACCTGGCTGATGCATTGCAAAAAGGTGCAAGCCTCCTCGCCGGCGGCAAGGCGCCGGAAGGTGAAAAATTTGCCAGGGGGTTCTTCTTTTGCCCAACCATTGTCGCCGACTGTACTCATGAAATGAAGGTCATGAGTGAGGAAACCTTTGGTCCGCTTGTCGGTGTGGCGCCTTTCGACGGGCTGGAAGAGGCTGCGGCCCTAGCAAATGATACGCCTTATGGGCTTGCATCTTATGTCTATGCGCGCGACTTGCAGGAGATCTATCAGCTATCAAGCGACCTTGATTACGGTAATGTCGCCATCAACAATGTCGACGCGGGTATCATGAACGCGCCTTATGGAGGTCGTAAGCAAAGCGGCATCGGCTATGAGCATGGCCGGGAAGGCTTGCTGGAATATTTCAATTTCAAGCATATCCGCCTGCATCACGGCGTCGGAGCCTGACTTCATGACGTCCGCACTTCTAGGTATCGACATCGGAACTTCGGGCTGCAAAGCGCTGCTAGTGTCCGTCGAAGGCGATATTCTGGCCTCCAGCACCGCCACCTACGCGCTGTCGCAGCCTCGTGCCGGTTGGACCGAACAAGATCCCGCCCTTTGGATTGAGGGTGCGCGCAAGGCAGTGGCAAGCGTGATGGCGCAGTGCCCGGAGATTGAACTTCTCTGTGTCGGCCTTTCAGGTCAAATGCATGGCCTTACACCGCTTGACGAAAATAGAAAAATTCTGCGTCCGGCAATCTTGTGGAACGATCAGCGCAACGCTGCTGAAGTGGAGGAAATCACAGCAAAGGCTGGCGGACTGGATGCTCTGATCGGCCAGACGGGCAATCGCATGCTGGTCGGTTATACCGCGGGCAAAATCGTCTGGATGAAAAATCATGAGCCGGATCTGTTTGCAAAACTGCATCATGTGCTCAACCCCAAAGATTATCTGCGACTGGTTTTGACGGGAGAACTTGCAACGGAAGTATCGGATGCGTCTGGCACCGGGCTTTTCGATGTGCGACAGCGCAAATGGGCATCGGGGCTGATCGAGACGCTCGGTATTGACCCTTCTTTCTTACCCGACTGCCATGAATCTCATGAGATTTCCGGTCGCATCAACGCTTCAGGCGCAGCACTCTTCGGGCTTCCGGCAGGGGTACCAGTGGCGGGCGGTGGCGGTGACAGTGTCATTCAAACCATTGGTTCAGGCGTCATTGAACCCGGTCAGTTGCAAACAACAATCGGTACTGCTGGCATTTTGGCAGCGGCCCTGGATAAGCCCGTTCCGAGCGCGGACGGTCGCATCCAGATGTTCTGCAACGTCGCCCCTGCCAAATGGCATGCCATGGGCGTATCACTGAATGCGGGCGGAGCAATGGGCTGGTTCCGGTCAATCCTTGCCGCAACCGCGCATGGTGGCGATCTTACCTTCGATGCGGTAGCAAAAGCTGCTGCCTCAAGCACGCCAGGTGCGCGCGGACTATTATTCCTGCCTTATCTCAACGGTGAACGTTGTCCGCATCCAGATCCCGCAGCACGCGGTGCCATCATCGGTCTCACAGCACGCCACACACTTGGCGATGTCTCGCGCAGTGTCATGGAAGGTGTTGTTCACGCTTTTTATGACATGCATGCGCTGATGAAATCTATGGGGATCGAGGGCCGGGTGATCAAGGCATCTGGCGGTGGCGCCCGATCACCGTTGTGGCGACAAATTCAGGCCGATATGTTCGGTTGTGATGTGGTGACGACGGAAGGTGCTGCGGAAGGCGGGGCTTTTGGCGCAGCACTGGTGGCGGGAGTGGGAGTGGGCGTATGGAAGGACACGACTGAAGCAGCTGGCATCTTGCGCGAATTGACGTGTCAGAAGGCTGATCGTGCTGATAGTGCTGTCTATCACAAGGCACATGAAATCTATCGAGGGCTTTATCCTGCACTCTCCCGGAGCTTCCACGCTCTCGGCGATCCCGTTTTTGCTGACTGACTGTCGAACACGCCCAACCAAAGGATTTTTCGAATTATGAAACAATATTCAGCTTTGATCTTCGATCTGGATGGAACGCTGATCGATAGTGCTCCGGACATCACGGCAGCGGTGAATGTCTATATGGTGTCCAAGGGCTGGCCAGCACTATCCGTCGACTATGTCGAAGCCTTTATCGGCAATGGTCCACGTCGCCTGTTGAAGGACATATTCATTGATCAGGGTCTGCCCTTTGACGATGCAATCGTGGATGCTGCGGTTCAAAGCTATATTGAAAACTATCATCGCAACCCGGCCGAGAAGACACGTTTCTTCAGCCACGTTCGCGAAGATCTGCAAAGCCTGCATGCTGCCGGTTTCAGGCTGGGCATCTGCACCAACAAGCCCCACGCCTTGACTCAGGAAATTTTGAAAATCCTCGAGCTCGATCGCCTCATCGAGGTGGCGCTTGGTGCAGACGCGGTGCCAGCCTGCAAGCCCGATCCTGGCCATCTGCGCGCCGTTGTCGAGCGCATGAATCTTAACGGTGCCAACTGGGCCTATGTGGGTGACACCAATGTCGACAAGGCGACGGCGGAGGGCGCGGGGGCCACTTTCTTCGTCGTGCCGTGGGGCGGTGGAGCGGATGTAAATGTCGAGCCGCATCAACGGCTTGCGCGTATCGCCGATCTCATGGAGTATCGTTCACATTTATAGTGGGACGACGAAGGAACCAATTTCATGACGGTTAGCCTGTTACAGCGCATATTCCATGAGACAGACGGAATGGGAGCCGCCGAACGGCGTATCGCCGAATTTGTGAGCACGTCTCCTGGTGAGGTCATTCATATGAGCATGGCCAAATTGTCCGAGCGCTGTTCGGTCAGTGATCCGACCATCATGCGATTTTGCCGCCGATTCGGTTTCGATGGCTATCAGGATTTCAAGCTGCATCTGGCACAAAGCCTCGTTCCTTCTGCACCCTTCGCCTATGAACAGATCATCCCCAATGACGGCATAGAGAATATTGTCCGCAAGACCTGTCGCAATTCCCTCAACGCCATCCAGCGTGCTCTGGAGGATCTCATTCCCCAGCAGGTTGAACAGGCTGCCCTGCTTTTGCGCGATGCCGCATGGACCGGTATCTACGCCAGCGGTATTTCTGAAGTCACAGCGATTGATGCCGAACACAAGTTCCAGCGCCTCGGCATGCGGTGTGCGGCGGTCATGGGGCGCAAGAAGCAGTGGATGCATGTCGAAGGTTCGCGACCGCACGAAGTCGCGCTGATCTTTTCGCAGTCTGGTCACACCAAGCAGATGGTGGAGCTGGCCATTGCAGCAAGAGCAGGGGGCGCGCGTGTCGTGTCGATCACCGCAGCCGAAAGTCCGCTCGCCCGTGTCACGGACGCGCTGATTGCCGTTCGTCCCTACGATCAGACCGAGTTGATGACACCGCTCGCATCGCGCCTCAATCATCATCTCGTCGTCAATATGCTCGTCACGGCAATTGCAGTGTCAAGCGGCAGCGAATTTCCCGATCAACTGCCAGCCCTCGATTCCTGGCTGACAGACAAGATACGGGACTAATGATCTAAACAACCGCCGCAGTCGTCCATCACGGCTCCGGCCAATCGGCAGGAAAGACAAATGTCCGCAGAGCAGAATGAAGCCAAGAAAGTCGCAGGCCGCCGGGTCATTGAAGAATTTGTGCGAGACGGCATGAAGCTTGGCCTTGGATCGGGAACCACCTCGCATTTCTTCGTGCGTGAGCTGGGGAAATATGTGGCCGATGGCATGAAGCTGACCTGCACCACAACGTCACGTTCGACAATCGATGTCGCGCGGGAAGTGGGAATCGCCATTACGGATCCAAACGAAATTGGCGAGATCGATCTCACCATCGATGGGCCTGACGAGATCGACCGCCAATTCAACATGATCAAGGGCGGTGGCGCGTGCCTCTTGTGGGAAAAGATCGTCGCCCATGCATCAAAGCAGATGATTACAGTTTGCGATGAAACAAAAATCGTCGACACGCTCGGGGCCTTTCCTCTCCCCGTGGAGGTTGTGCAGTTTGCGTGGAAACAGACTGAACGGATGGTGAATCGCATTTTGCACGAGCATGGGATTACTGCCCAGATCGCCCGCCGTATGCGTGACGGTCAGCCTGTGGTAACCGATAGCGGCAATTTCATCCTTGATTGCAAATGTGGCGCGATCACCAAACCGGCTCCCCTCGAAACTGAACTCAACCGCATACCCGGCGTCGTCGAAAATGGCCTGTTTACCAGAGAATCCGCCGGTATGGTGGTCGGTTGTTTCGACGGTACGTCCTACGTCAAGTTGCGATAATCTAGTAAAACTTCAAATGGATTGATGTGGCTGGATCCTATCTGGGCGCCAGATAATACTAATCTGCGCCGAAAATTGGCATAAGATGGCGATCTTCGGTCTGGGAGGCGCCGTTTAACCTGAATTTTTCTGAATCAGCTTGACAAGCTTACTGCACATGTAGTGAAACTATATCAACGCACTTTGGGAGGTGAATATGGGTATCGATCTTAAAATCAACCGGCGCCATGTTCTGGCAGGGGGGCTCGCACTTGGAGCGGCGGCATTTGCCGGCCGCGAGGCATTCGCGCAAGACCGCGTCTTTCTGCCGTTCAGCAACAAAAGTCTTGACTACTATTTTTTCGTTATAGAGGAAGAGGCGGTAAAGCGTGCTGTCGAAAGCCGCAAATGGTCGTTCCAGGCAACCAATGCCAATTTCGACAATACAAAGCAGCTCGAACAATGGCAGAGCCTGATGCTGTCCCAGCCTGTCGGTCTGGTTGCCGATCCGATTGATAGCCAGGCGATCGTCAGCGCGATTCGCCGCTACAATCAGAAAAAGATACCCGTCGCCATCATCGATACGCCTGCAGATGGCGGGGATGTAGCCATCACCGTCAGCTTCGACAACTATCAGGGCGGCGTCATGGCCGCACGCGAGATCATCGACCGGTTGACCAAAAAGCACGGTAGCCCGCGCGGCAAGGTCCTCAATTGCTATGGGGCACTTGCCAGCGTTGCTTGGCGTCAACGCAAGGAAGGAATGGACGCCGAATTCGCCAAGTATCCTGACATAACCTATATCAGCCGTCCTACCGAAGGTCAGCTCGATCAAATGCTTTCCGTAACGTTGTCAACGCTTTCCGAACATCCCGATCTTGATGCCGTTCATGCCCCCAGCGACTCGCCCGCACGCGGCATCACAACTGCCCTGCAGCAAAAGAATCGCTGGAAAAAGGTAGGTGAGGAAGGCCACGTGATTTTCGTCACCATCGATGGCGAGCCGGTTGCAGTCAGAGGCATTCAGGACGGTTACATGGACGCCTGCGTGTCACAAGACCCTATTGCCTATGGTGAGATTGCCGTGGAACTCTTGGAAAAGCACGCAATGAAGGGCGAGGAAGTGCCGCTTGGCGCGTATGAAAATAAGAAATATTTTTGGGAGAAGGGCGAGATCGTCAAGGGTGATACCGGTCCAACCCTCATCATTCCACCTTTCGTCATCAATGGCGACAATGCTGCCGACAAGCGCCACTGGGGCTACGTCGCAGAAAAGGAATGGGGCGTTCCTTATACCTGATCGTGACATACGACGCCCGCGCAACAAGGGTGGGCGTCGTTTCGCATGTGATTGGCGTGCGGTCGCAGGCGGCGGAGGAGTATCATGACAAATATCCAGACAAATGGGCGCGAAAAGGATGCTGGCAAAAGCAACATTGCCTTGCGTGTCGACAACGTTACCAAACGATATGGAACCTTTACGGCGTTGCGCTCCGTTAGCCTCGATATTAATCGCGGCAGTATCCACGGACTGCTCGGCGAAAACGGCGCCGGCAAAAGCACGCTAGTTGGTATCATCTCTGGGCAGCGCGCACCCAGCAGCGGAACGATCTATCTCGATGATAAACCGGTGCAGGGCGCAGACGTTAAGGCCATGGAAGAAGCCGGCGTGTTTCTGGTAACGCAAGAGCCTATGATTATCGATCACATCTCTGCCGCCGAGAATCTGATGCTAGGCATTTGGCCTTCCCGAGGCGGCTTTGTGCGTTGGAAAAAGCTGAAGACAGATGCCGCACGAATGTTGAAAGATTCGGGAATTGATCCAGCCGTCAATGCCGGCAGGCTCAACGCCGTTGCAAGACGCAAGCTCAATATCCTGCGCGCCATGTTCTCAGGCGGTAAAGTCATCATCCTCGATGAACCGACTGCCGCCCTGACCGTTCCCGACCGCCGTCAACTGTTCGATTTCATGCGTCAGTTGAAGAGCGAAGGCGTCACCTTCATTTTCATCTCGCATTATAATGACGAGATTCTCGAAATCTGCGATGCGGTTTCCGTCCTGCGCGACGGCTTTCTTGCCGGTGGCAGCCAGGATGTGCAGGCGATGACGTCCGAGCAACTATCCGAACTGGTGCTCGGGCGCGGCCTCGACCTGTTTCAGCGCGAGCGCAAAATCTTCGGTACTCAAACGTCGGCAATCAGTCTGCGCGGTGTTATCGCCCATCATGTCGATCTTGATGAACTTGATATCCGGCCAGGCGAGATCGTCGGTTTTACCGGCTTGCCAGGTGCCGGCGCAAAAGAACTTGCGCGTGCGATATTCGGCCTCAACCGTGCGAAGGCTGGAACGATCAGTTTTGACGGTGGACCACAGGAAAGTCTACCGCAGCATCCAAAGGCAGCTTTCAGCAAGGGTGTCGCCTATCTGTCCGACGATCGGCGCAAGGATGGCGTTGTTGGTCATTTATCGATCGCTGAAAACATCGCACTTTCCTCACTCGATCGGCGTGCGTTCCTGGGTTTTGTCAAACGCGACCAGGAAGCGCGTCTTTGCGGCGGATATTTCTCCAGTATGGGTATCAAGGCGCAAAGCGCTGCCGCAGCAGTGGATACGTTGAGCGGTGGTAACCAGCAGAAAGTATGCCTCGGTCGTGTTCTTGCGACACAACCAAGGCTTCTTATCCTCGACGAGCCGACACGTGGTATCGATGTCGGCGTCAAGCAGGACGTTTTGCGCATCATCGATGAACTCAGCAACAAGGGCGTCGGCGTTATCATTGTCTCGACCGATACGGACGAATTGGTGCGCGCAGTCGACCGTGTCTGCGTATTCCGCCAAGGCTCCATCGAAGAGATCGTGACCGGCGACGACATCACCACCGACAATCTGCGCCGCCTTTCACAGGCGTGAGCGCAACATCGGTAAAGGAATAAGAGAAATGAGCACTGTCATGACAGCCACTGCGGCCAGAGAGGTCAAACCTAACGAAAAAGCGACACATAAAATCGTCGGCTGGGTTCTGCACAATGTGGTGTGGATCTGGCTGGTGGCGTTAGTCCTCGGTTTCGGGCTGTTCAATGAGTTCTTTCTGACCGTGATGAACATGCAAAACATCACGGTGCAGGCGACGGTTCTCGGAATGCTGGGACTGGCCGTAGCCCTCCCGCTGCTCGTAGCGGAGATTGACCTGTCGATCCCGGCTAATCTCGGATTTTCGTCTGCAATTGGAGCACTGGCCTATTCCAATCTCGGAATGCCCTGGTTTCCGGCTATGCTGGTTGGTGTCGCGGTTGCAACGCTCATTGGCTTCTTCAATGGCCTTTGTATCACCAAGCTGCGAATGGTCTCGCTCATCCAGACGCTATCGATGATGATCATCCTGCAAGGCGCGCTCCTGGCGCTGACGCAAGGCAAGACCCTGACAAATCTGTCCGACGGATATGTCTGGATCGGTCAGGCATCGGTTGCCGGATGGCCCGTTATGCCGTTGATTTTCGTTGTCGCTCTGATCGCGATCGGCGTCCTGCTACGCATGACCATTCTTGGACGCTCCATCTACGCAGTTGGCGGTAACCCGCAGGCATCCAATTCCGCAGGTATTCGCGTGGACCGTATCAAGATTATTGCCTATACGATCTCCGGCTTCCTAGCAGGTGTGGCCGGATTCCTACTTGCCTCCTGGCAGATGGCAATCACTTCGAACCAGGGCTCCAGCTATCTTCTTTATGCAATCGCAGCACCGATCATCGGTGGCGTCAGCGTTTTCGGCGGACGTGGAAATGTGGTTGGGATTCTTGGAGGCGTTCTGCTTCTCACCGTCATTCAGGTCGGGTTGGCGATCATCAATATTCCCTCCTTTTATGTCGGCATGATTGGCGGCTTCATGATCTTTATCGCGGTTGCCATCGACGCAATTAGGGTGCGCTACTTCGCTTGACCGGCCTCGATGCTGCCTGCAGGAATTAAACAAACATGCCTGATCTCGTCGCAAAACTCCGCCCTATCGTCGGTCGTCGTCATGTCTTGATCGGCGATACGCAAACTCGGCGCTTTCGCCAGGGTTATCGCTATGGTGGAGGTAAGGCTCTTGCGGTCGTGCGTCCGGGCACGCTTCTGGAGATGTGGCATGTACTTGAAGCATGCCACAAGGCGGGAACGATTATCATCTGTCAGGCCGCAAATACCGGATTGACCGGGGGTTCCACGCCGATACCTGAAGGCTACGATCGAAAAGTTGTCATCATTAATACGATGCGCCTGCGCCGCCTTGATCTGATCGCCGAGGGCGCGCAAGTCGTTTCGCAACCCGGCGTCACTCTTGATCAGCTTGAAAAGTCACTGCGTCCCATCGGAAGAGAGCCGCATTCGGTGATCGGCTCTAGTTGTATCGGTGCTTCAGTTACTGGTGGAATATGCAATAATTCTGGCGGGTCACTGATAAGACGTGGACCAGCCTATACGCAACTTGCCCTGTTCGCCCGAATTGATGCCAATGGCGATTTAAAACTCGTCAATCATCTCGGCATCGATCTGGGGAAAACAGCTGAGGAAATACTGAGCAGACTGGATAAAGGTGATATTCCCGCTGCCAACGTAGACCAATCCTCGAATCTTTGTGCCTCGGATCATGAATATTGCAATCATGTGCGCGATATTTCGGCCACCACGCCGGCGCGTTACAATGCCGATCCACGTAGGCTCTATGAGGCCTCGGGATCGGCGGGCAAGCTTGCAGTATTTGCATTGCGGATCGACACATTCCAAGCCGACGACAAGACACAGGTTTTCTACATCGGTTCCAACGATCCAGGAGAATTGGAAAGCATTCGTCGCGATATGCTTTCAACCTTTGAAAATCTCCCCGTCGCGGGCGAATATATGCATCGCTCAGCTTATGATTTGTCACGACGCTATGGCAAGGACCTCTTCCTATTCCTTCAAGCCTTTGGCACAGATAAGATCCCCTTGGCTTTCAGCATCAAAAGCCGTTTTGACGGCATAACCGAAAAGCTTCGTCTCGGCAGTGCAATCAGCGATCGCCTTTTGCAATTCGTAACCGGTCTATTGCCCGATCATCTGCCAACCAGGCTCAACAGTTTCCGAGATGGCTACGAACATCATCTCCTTTTGAAAGTGGGAAACGAGGGTATCGATGAAGCGCGCCGCTATCTGGCCGAACGCTTTCCAACCACACATGGAAATTATTTCGAGTGCACCGACGAAGAAGGCAAGGCGGCTTTCCTCAATCGGTTCGCTGTCGGCGGGTCGGTAGTTCGGTATCGCGCTGTTCATGCAAAGACAGTGGAAGATATCGTAGCCCTCGATATTGCCTTGCCGCGCAACGCGCTCGACTGGTTCGAACGTCTACCTGCCGAAATCGAAAAGAAAATCGATGTCACCATGTATTGCGGCCACTTCTTCTGCCACGTTCTGCATCAAGAATATCTGGTCAAGAAGGGGGAGGATTGCGAGGCTTTGAAAAAGGACATTCTTGCCCTGCTGGAGGAACGTGGAGCGAAGTACCCCGCTGAACATAATGTGGGGCATCTCTATGAGGCTGAGGAAAGCCTCAAGAAGTTTTATCGGGATCTGGACCCCACCAACGCCTTCAATCCCGGGATAGGCCAAACAAGCCGTCTCTTAAATTGGCAGGAAGCCGGACATCATTCCCGCTGCTAGTCAGTTTGTTGAATGGAACGGTAATCCATGCCAATTGGTCGAATGCCATTCTTTAGGAAAAGCAAATTCCTGAAGCGGCTACTTTCGGCTTCACAACACCCGTCTATATGCGAAGAATGCAATGCGACGTCTCATGCTGTCTAGACGATCGGCGGTCGCTGGAGAATAGTAGCATTTTGCAGTCGAAGTATGACTGCGTGCCCATCGCGGCTAAACGAACAGGAGAATTCGTCACGATTCTTGACTGGCAATCAGCACATCGCCGAATGGTCGGGCCAGCGGGTTATCTCCTTTCAAGACGAAAAACCATCAGCGATTTCGGCTGTCCGCCACGCGATCGTTGTATCCGAAAGTGGTGTTATACCTCCGTGGTGTCCACGATTTCCCGCCCGGTCGCGGCAACAATTTCCATTCGCTGTCCGAAATCCCGTCGGAGGGCGTTGTTGCAGGGATCACGGATGAGCTGATATGTTGGGCCAGTTTACCTTCTCAGGATACAGTTGATGCCGCATAAGTTTAATGCCAAGCGACGCGACAAGATACCCAAACAGATATTCAAGGTAACAAACTGGCCAGTCTATAATGAAAGCCTGCGTCGCCGTGGCGATTTGACCATATGGGCGAGTGAGGCGGCGTCATGTTTGTGGTTTGCGGCATGCCGGAAATCTCGCGGTGGCCAGCCCAAATACTCGGATCTGGCAATTACACTGTGCTTGACCTTGCGCGTTGTCTATCAACTACCACTGCGCCAGACCCAAGGTCTGATGCGCTCTGTCGCGCGGCTGATGGGGATTGATATTGCTGTGCCGGATTTTTCCACTTTGTCACGCCGTGGCAAAGGATTGGTATTGCCTTCAGCAAAGCATCACTCCACAAACAGGGAGCCGTTTCATCTGGTGATCGACAGCTCAGGATTAAAGATCTTCGGTGCAGGCGAATGGCTGGAAAACAAGCACAAAGTCAAAGTTAAACGCAAAAAGTGGCGCAAACTTCATCTCGGCCTCGATCTCGCCAGCGGCATGATTATCTGCTCCGATCTGACGACAGATGATGTTGGCGACCCGACAGCTTTGCCCGGCCTTCTGGACCAAGTGGATGGCCCCGTTGATACGTTCATTGCCGATGGTGCTTATGATGGAGCGCCAACCCATAATCTTCTGGTGGCACGCTTTGGGGTAAATGTGGACGTCATTATTCCTCCTCCTAAAACAGCAGTTTCAAGCCCGCAAGCCGCGCTCAATCCCTCAGTCCGAGATCGTCATATAGCCGAGATTAAAACCAACGGTCGGACAGCCTGGCAGCAATCATCCGGCTACAATCGGCGCAGCCGTGGTGAGACACAAATGGATCGATGGAAGACCGTGATCGGCCAAAAACTCCAAGCGAGAAACTTCGATAACCAGAAAACAGAGGCAAAGATCGGCGTCCGTGTTCTCAACCGGATGACTGAACTTGGTCGTCCAGAGTTCCAACGCATCGCACAAATATGCCCTGAGTAGGGTTCACTCGCCTGTTTTCTGATCCCTGCAACAAGGCCACCTGGAAGCTTTCTCCCAGTTAATTTCGAAGCCTGCATCGGCCAGCTCCCTTGCTACCGCCGCCCGCCCGCCGTCTTCCATTGGTTGATAAACTATACCAGCGAAATCCGACGGTAGCTCAACGTCACCGCGTGTGAGGGCGCAGACGTTTGACCGCCCGAGACGGTCGATGAAATAGCCCAATTCGAGCATGACATTTTGACGAGCCCGGAATTTGAATGTTCCGTTCACTTGTCGACCTTCGTCATCAGGTGTTAGCAGTACGACAGCGAAGCCCACATCACCATGAGCTTCTATTTTTTCCATGACTGTGCGCCCGCGGTTGGCCTGCTCGTGAAGTATAATGTGTCATTAAGCATGGAATAAGGACCCCATTTGAGGGGTTATCGGCATCCAAACGGGACCCCTTGTTTAAAGGGTAACATGACCTTCGATTTCAATCGGAGGTTTTCTATTGGATGCTTATTGTGGAGACTATTTCGAAGATACGGCGTCTGTCTCATGTGCAGGGCAAATCGATCAAGTCGATCTGCCGGGAATTGGGCATATCGCGCAAAGTTGTGCGGAAGGTTCTGCGCAGTGAAGAGACTGAGTTCAAATACGAGCGCAGCCGTCAACCACAGCCGAAGCTCGGTCCCTGGCGCGACCATCTCGATGGAATGCTGCTAGCTAATGAGTCGAAGGCCTCGCGCGAACGTTTGACGCTGATCCGGCTATTCGAGGATCTGCGCGATCTGGGTTACGAGGGTGGCTATGATACGGTCCGGCGTTATGCACGCTCATGGTCGAAGGCGCGTGGGGCGGTGACAGCGGAAGCCTATGTACCGCTTTATTACCCACCGGGCGAAGCCTACCAGTTTGACTGGAGCCACGAGATTATCGTTCTGGGCGGCGTGGCGACGACAGTGAAGGTTGCGCATGTCCGGCTCTGCCACAGCCGGATGATGTATGTGCGGGCCTATCCGCGCGAGACGCAGGAGATGGTCTTCGACGCGCATGATCGGGCGTTCGCCTTCTTCGGCGGGGCTTGCACACGCGGCATCTACGACAATATGAAGACCGCAGTGGAAACGGTCTTCGTCGGTAAAGAGCGGCAATACAATCGCCGCTTTCAGCAAATGTGCAGTCATTTCCTGGTCGAGCCGGTGGCCTGTACACCGGCGTCGGGCTGGGAGAAGGGTCAGGTCGAGAACCAGGTTAATCTGGTCCGGGAACGCTTCTTCACGCCGCGGCTGCGCTTCAAATCTTACGATGAGTTGAACGGCTGGCTGCTGGATAAATGCATCAGCTACGCGCGCGCTCATAAGCATGTCGATCAGACGGAGCGCACGATCTGGGAGGTGTTCGAAGAGGAGAAGGCCCATCTGGTTGGGTATCCCGGCAAGTTCGATGGCTTCCACGCGATACAGGCCTCGATCGGCAAAACCTGCCTCGTGCGTTTCGACAACAACAAATATTCGGTACTGTCGACGGCGGTCGGCCGCCCGGCCGAGATCCATGCTTATGCCGACCGCATCGTCATACGGCAAAATGGTGTCGAGATCGGCCAGCATGAACGCTGCTTCGGCCGTGGCGAGACGATTTATAATCCATGGCGTTATGTTCCGGTCCTGACGCGCAAGCCGGGAGCACTGAGGAACGGTGCACCATTCCTTGATTGGGTCCTGCCAGCCTCCATGGAGCATGTTCGGCGAAAGCTCAAGGCCATGCATGATGGGGACTGGCAGATGGTGTCGATCCTGGAATGTGTCGGTATCGACGGCCTTCCTGCAGTCGAAGCGGCCTGCCAGGAGGCGCTTGATCAAGGCGTGTTCTCCGCCGCTGTGATCATCAACATTCTGGCTCGCAAGCGAGACCCACAGCCCGCCGCCATTCTTTCCATCCCCGATGCGCTGCGCCTGACCCATGAGCCTCTGGCAGACTGCGCACGTTATGACAGCCTCAGGAGGGCAAGCTGATATGGAACGATCCCAAATCTTCGACATGATGAGCACGCTGAAGCTTTACGGCATGCGCAGCGCCTATGACGAGATCATGGCCTCTGGCATCAAGCGC
>JACDJC010000142.1_pt1 | contig 94199 bp, 78 predicted proteins | sample 7454191 | NCBI WGS metagenome assembly JACDJC01 (sample SAMN14253291, study PRJNA609438) | sludge metagenome | isolation source: sludge after 25d culture with pyrite and EDTA | collected 2018-12-20 | reverse complement strand
TCGCGGTGCACATCCTGGGCGCGTCGTCCATCATGGGGGCCATCAACATCATCGTGACGGTGCTGAACATGCGCGCCCCCGGCATGACGCTGATGAAAATGCCGCTGTTCTGCTGGACCTGGCTGATCACCGCCTACCTGCTGCTGGCCATCATGCCGGTCCTGGCGGCGGCGGTCACCATGCTGCTCACCGACCGCCACTTCGGCACCAGCTTCTTCAATGCAGCCGCCGGCGGCGACCCGGTCCTGTACCAGCACGTGTTCTGGTTCTTCGGCCACCCCGAAGTCTACGTGATGATCCTCCCGGCCTTCGGCATCATCTCGGCCGTGGTGCCCGCCTTCTCGCGCAAGCAGCTGTTCGGCTATGCATCGATGGTCTACGCCACCGCCGCCATCGCCATTCTTTCCTTCCTGGTCTGGGCGCACCACATGTTCGCCACGGGCATGCCCGTCACCGGGCAGCTGTACTTCATGTACGCCACCATGCTGATCTCCATCCCCACCGGCGTGAAGGTCTTCAACTGGGTGGCCACCATGTGGCGCGGTTCCCTGACCTTCGAAACCCCCATGCTGTTCGCCATCGGCTTCATCTTCGTGTTCACGATAGGCGGCTTCACCGGCCTGATCCTGGCCGTGGCTCCCATCGACATCGCCGTCCATGACACCTACTACGTGATCGCCCACTTCCACTACGTGATGGTGGCGGGCTCGCTGTTCGGCATGTACGCGGGCGCCTACTACTGGCTGCCCAAATGGACGGGCCGCATGTACGACGAAAAGCTGGGCAAGTGGCACTTCTGGACCAGCATCATCTCGTTCAACATCACCTTCTTCCCCATGCACTTCCTGGGCCTGGCCGGCATGCCGCGCCGCTATGCCGACTATGCCGCGCAGTTCACCGACTTCAACGAAATCGCCAGTATCGGCGCCTTCGTCTTCGGGTTCTCGCAGCTGATCTTCCTGTACCTGGCCCTCAAGGCCTGGAACGGACGCGGCGAACCGGCCCCGGCCAAGCCCTGGGAAGGCGCCACCGGCCTCGAATGGACGGTTCCGTCGCCCGCGCCCTTCCATACGTTCGTCGAACCCCCCGTTGTCAAGTAAGCAGCAAGGCGGAACCCAAATGACCCCCGAGCAACGCCGCAAGAACCGCAACACCGCCCTGGCGCTCGTCATCGCCGTCATCGCGGTGATCGCCTGGGCATTCTGGCGCGCCGGGGCGCTTGGGGGCTGACCCATGACGAAAGACATCCAGGAACTCGCCAACCGCAAGCTGAATTTTTTCCAGACCATGAAGGCCGTTGCGTGGGGGTTCTTTGGCGTGCGCAAGGGCCGGGGCTACACGGAAGACATCTCCAGCCTCAATCCGGTCCACCTGATCATCGCCGGCGTCTTCGCCGCGATCGTGTTCGTGGCGGGGCTGGTGCTGGTCGCCCGCGGGCTGGTTGGCTATTTGACCTAATTATTACTAATTCGATAAATCGATAAATCGCAGGAGAACACCATGAGTGCAAGTCACGTAGCTCAGGGTAAAGAGGCACCCTACTATTACGTGCCCGCCGACTCGGTACACCCGGTACGCGCCAGCGCGTCCCTGTTGATCACGCTGCTGGGCGCGGCGCTGTGGATCAATTCCTACACCGTCGGGTTCTACATGTTCCTGGTCGGCATACTCGGCCTGTTCGTCGTGCTGTACGGCTGGTTCGGCGATGCCATACGCGAATCGGAAGCCGGCATCAACAGCCAGCGCGTCGACCACTCCTACCGCTGGAGCATGGCCTGGTTCATTTTCTCGGAAGTCATGTTCTTCAGCGCCTTCTTCGGCTCGCTGTGGTATGCCCGCGAAATCACCACGCCCATGCTCAGCAACCTCGAGCACCAGACCCTGCTGTGGCCGAACTTCAGCGGCACCTGGCCCAACTTCGGGCCGGCCGGCGTCGTGCCCGAATTCAAGACCGTGGGCCCCTTCTGGCTGCCCACGATCAACACCGCCCTGCTGCTGAGCTCCGGCCTGACCCTGACCATCTCGCACCATGCCCTGCGCGCCAACCAGCGCGGCAAGGCCATATTCTGGCTGGCCGCGACCGTCATCCTGGGCTTCGCCTTCGTGGGCTGCCAGGCCTACGAATACATGCACGCCTACCAGGACCTGAACCTGCGCTTCGATTCGGGCGCATACGGCGCGCTGTTCTACATGCTCACCGGCTTCCACGGCTTTCACGTGATTCTGGGCGCCACCTTCCTTACGGTGATCCTGTTCCGCCTCATGAAAGGCCACTTCACCTCCACCCACCACTTCGGCTTCGAAGGCGCCGCATGGTACTGGCACTTCGTCGACGTGGTGTGGCTCGGCCTGTATCTGTTCGTATACTGGTTCTGACCTTCCCGCAAGCCCGCCGAAAAAGCGCTCCCTGCAAGGGGGGCTTGCCGCCCCCTGACGGGGGCGATTTTTTGCTTACCGAGCGATAATGCCGGTGCTTTGTATCCAGCCCATGTGGTGCGCGAACAGCACGAACAGAAACAGGGCGATGGACAAGCCGATACGCACAGTCAATGCATTGACCGTCCGGTTGGTGCCGCCTTTGTCGCGCATCAGGTAAACGAGGGCGGAGGCCAGGCTACCGATGATACCCAAGAAAGCCAGGATAACGACTATACGCATGAAAGCCTCCGTTCAAACCTAAATTATTGCAGACATGGCACGCCCGCACACCTCTTATCGCACGTTTACCGCCCTGATACTCATGGCGCTGCTGGCGGTCGTGTTCGGGCGGCTCGGCTACTGGCAGCTGGACCGCGCCTCGGAGCGCGACGCCCTGAAACAGGCGATGGACGCCGGGCGGGCGCAGCCCCCGCTCGAACTGCGGGCGGGCACGCCCGCGGCCGCGCTGCGGCCCTGGCGCCCGGCCCAGGCCACCGGCGCCTGGCGGCATGAGCTCACCGTGCTGCTGGAAAACCGAAACTTCCAGGGCCGGCCCGGCTACTGGGTGGCCACGCCGCTGCTGCTGGCCGGGCCGCCGCCGCAGGCCGCGGTGCTGGTCCTGCGGGGCTGGCTGCCGCGCCCGATGCGCCCCGGCGAAAGCCTGGCGCCCATCCCCGCCCCGCCGGACACACAAACGATACGGGGCGAACTTCTCGACAGGGTGCCCCGCCTGTTCGAGCTTTGGTCGTGGTCGGATCACGCCACCCGTCTGCCGGCGCGGCTGCCCGAACCGGGCGCGCCCCTGCCCAAGCTGCAGAACCTGGACCTGGCCGACTACGCCGCCGCCACGGGCCTGGCCCTGCTGCCCGCCGTGCTGGCCCAGACCGAACCCGCCGCCGGCGCGGAAGCGGCGGCCGACCCGCTGCGGCGCGAATGGCCCGACCCGCTACTGGATTCCGACAAGAATCGGGGATACGCTTTACAGTGGTTCGGTTTCATGACCATCGCCATCGTCGTCTGCATCGCGCTGGCCTGGAATCTGTTGCGCCGCCGCCCGCGGCAGACCCGCAAGTAAACAAGGAAGCATATTTTGCCTAGCCACACCTCTCCTTCACCCGGCCCGAACGCCCGTCCGCGCTCCACATGGCCGCTGTACCTGATCCTGGCCCTGTGCCTGGCGCCCGTCGTCTTCGCCGTTCTGGCCTATTACGTCCCGTCGCTCGGCCTGCGGCCCGAAGGCACCAGCAATTATGGGGCCCTGGTGGAGCCCCAGCGGCCCATGCCGCCGGCCGAAGCGCTGCCGCTCGCCACGCTGGACGGCGCGCCCTTCGACCTGGCGTCGCTGCGCGGGCATTGGCTGCTGGTCAGCGCCGACGGCGGCGCCTGCCCGGAATCCTGCGTCAAGAAACTGTTCATCCTGCGCAACTCGCACGCCAGCCAGGGCAAGAACGTGGAGCGCCTGGCGCGCGTCTGGTTCATCACCGACGACGCCCCGGTGCCCGCGCAAGTGCTGGAGGCCTACAAAGGTACCCACATGCTGCGGGTCGATCCCGCCAAGCTCGCGGCGTTCCTGGCGCCCGACGCGGCGCCGGGCCAGCTCGAGGCCGCACTGCAGGCCCCGATGTGGATCATCGACCCGCTAGGGAATCTGATGCTGCGGTTTCCCGCCGACGCGGATCCCATCTCGGTGCGCGACGACATCACGAAACTGCTCAAGAACTCGCGCATCGGGTAGGCCTCATGATCGATCGAATCCGCAACCGCTACAGAAAGCTGGTGTTCGCCACCTGGTTCCTGACTCTGGACCTGATCATGTTCGGGGCTTTCGTCCGCTTGACGGATTCGGGGCTGGGCTGCCCCGATTGGCCGGGCTGCTACGGGAAGATCACCCCCATCGGCGCCAGCGGCCACATCGAGCAGGCGCTCCAGGAAATGCCCTACGGCGCGGTCAGCTTTTCCAAGGCCTGGATAGAAATGATCCACCGCTACGTCGGCTCCATCCTGGGCATGATGATCATCGGCATCGTGTATTTTGCCTGGCGCTACCGGCGCGAGCTGGGCCACAGCCCGCGCCTGGCCATCGCGACCCTCGTTGCGGTGTGCGTGCAGGGCGCCTTCGGCGCCTGGACGGTAACGCATCAGCTGATGCCCATCGTGGTGACGGCCCATCTGCTGGGCGGCATGCTGCTGCTGGCGCTCATGACCTGGCTCGCCGCGCGCGAAAAGCTGCATCCGCCCCTGCTACCCGATGCGCGGCGCCGGCTGGGCTGGACGGCGGCCGGCGTTGCGCTGCTTTTCATGCAGATCGCCCTGGGCGGGTGGGTCAGCACCAATTACGCCGCCCTGGCCTGCATGGATTTCCCCTTGTGCCATGGTGAGCTGGCGCCCGAAATGGATTTCCAGGGCGGCTTTTCGCTGCTGCGGGGGCTGGGCGTGCTGCCTTCGGGCGAAATGATCTCGCAGCATGCGCTTACCGCCATCCATTGGGTGCACCGCAATTTCGCCTTCGTGGTCTTCGCCTATCTGGGCGTGCTGGCCTGGAAGATGCGGGCCGACCCGGGCCTGCGCGGCCCCGCCCAGCTGGTGCTGGCCTTGTTGCTGGCCCAGCTGCTCACCGGCCTGACCACCATTTTCTTCCAGTGGCCGCTGCTCATCGCCGTGCTGCACAACGGCGGCGCGGCGGGGCTGGTGCTGGCGAGCGTCACCCTGCTGGTGCGCCTTTCCAATGACGATAACGCTAGAATAGTGCCATGACTACCGCATCCGCCCCCTCGCAAACCCTGTTCCGGCAGTACCTGGTCCTGACCAAGCCGCGCGTCACGCAGCTGGCGGTGTTCTGCGCCGTGATCGGCATGTTTCTTGCCAGCCCGGGCCTGCCCGACCTGGGCACCGTGGTGGCGGCCACCGTGGGCATCTGGCTGCTGGCGGCGGCGGCGTTCGCGGTGAATTGCCTGATCGAACACGAAATCGACGCCCGCATGCTGCGCACGGCCCGCCGCGCCACCGCCCGCGGCACCATCAGCAATACCCAGGTCATCCTGTTTTCCGGCATGCTGGGCGGCCTGGGCATGCTGGTGCTGTATCACCTGGTCAACCCGCTTACCATGTGGCTGACTTTCGCCACCTTCGTCGGCTATGCCATCATCTACACCATGGTGCTCAAGCCGCTCACGCCGCAGAACATCGTGATCGGCGGGCTGTCGGGCGCGATGCCGCCCGCCCTGGGCTGGGCCGCCGTGGCCAACGCCGTCCCGGCCGAAGCCTGGATCCTGGTGCTGATCATTTTCATCTGGACGCCGCCCCACTTCTGGGCGCTCGCCCTGTACCGCAACAACGACTACGCCAAGTCCGGCCTGCCCATGCTGCCCGTGACCCATGGCAAGCAGTTCACCCGCCTGCACATTCTCTTGTACAGCCTGGTGCTGTTCGCGACCACGCTGCTGCCGTTCAGCATCCGCATGAGCGGCCCGCTGTACCTGGCTTGCGCCGTCGTGCTCAGCGGCTTGTTCGTGATCAACGCATGGAAGCTCTATAAAGAGTATTCTGATGAACAGTCTCGAAAGCTGTTCCGCTATTCGATCCTGTATCTGGCCCTGCTGTTCGCAGCCCTGCTGCTCGACCATTGGGTCGGCCTGATTTGATGCCTCCATCCGGATATCTTATGTTTGCTTTTTCCACCAAGCGCCGCGCCCTCGTCGGGCTGGCGGCCGCCACCGCCCTGGCCCCCGTCCTTTCCGCCTGCGGCAAGAAAGAAGTGTCCTTCCTCGGGTCCGACATCACCGGCACCAAGCTGGGCCGCGAAATGGCCGTGAAGGACGCCAGCGGCGCGGTCCGCACGCTGGCCGACTACAAGGGCAAGGTCTGCGTGGTCTTCTTCGGCTATACCCAGTGCCCCGACATCTGCCCGACGTCGATGGCGGAACTGTCCCAAGTCATGGAACTGCTGGGCAAGGACGCCGACAAGGTCCAGGTGCTGATGATCAGCGTCGACCCGGACCGCGACACGCCCGAAATCCTTTCAGCCTATGTCCAGGCCTTCCACCCCAGCTTCATCGGCCTGACCGGCACGCCCGAACAGGTCGCCACCACGGCCAAGTCGTTCAAAGCCTTCTATGCCAAGGCCGCCGGCCCGACCCCCGGGCAATACACCATGGACCACGCCTCGTCCTTCTACATCATCGACAAGCAGGGTGAAGCGCGCGTGCTGGTGTCGGGCAAGGCCGGCGCCGAAGACATCGCCAGCGACATCCGCCAGCTGCTGTAGCACGCCGGCCGCTCGAACTCAGGATTGCCCCGGCAGGCCTTGCGGGCCGATCGGGAAACCCAGGTCGGGCAGCGGCTCGTGCTGCCGTTCGCCCGCCTGGAATTCGCGCCACACCTGCAGGGCCCGGCGCCGCTGCGCCACCACCGCCTCGATTCTTTCCCTGAGCGCGGCATCGCGGTCCAGCAGCTTCCTGAAGTCGCTTTCATGCAGCATCAGCAGGCGGCTATAGCCCAGTGAGCGGACGTCGGCCTCGAACGCCTCGCCGCCCATCAAGGCCATTTCCCCGAAGATCTCGCCCGTGCCCAGCTCCACGCTCGTACCGTCGGGCAGCTGCACGACGACCGCGCCCGATGCCACCACGTACATGGCTCGGCTGCGCCCGAAGCGCATGCGTATGTGCTGGTTCGGGACGGCCAGGCGCGGCTTGAGCACCTTGCAGATGGCCGCCCGCGCGCCGGGGTCCAGGCCTTCGAACATGGGCACTCTTTGGATGAGATCGCTCGCGCTCATGGAGATGTCCAGCGCGGGCGGCTTCTTGACGTGGCTCCAGCGGTATTCGGCCTGCTTGATCAGGTCGGCGTACATTTCGCCGGTGATCAGGAACTGGGCCAGCATGTCGCGGTAGCGCAGGCGCTCCAGGGCGCGCGCCATGCGCCCCAGGTAGGATTCCTGCAGCCACTGCGCGAACAGGGGGTATTGCAGCGCCATGGCCTGCAGCGCGTTGTTCAGCAGCGCCAGCCGGTGCCGGTGCGCTTCGATGATCACGTCGGTGGCGTCCTTGCCGAGCAAGGGCTGCAGATCGGTTTCCGCGAACTTGATGAGCTCCTGCGCGACGCCGCGCTTGGCCATCAGGTTGGTGAAGCGCTTGGCCAGCTCCACCGCCAGCCAGCCCTGGAAGCCGAACAGGTAGTGCAGGCGCAGCGCCATCCGGAAGCCGAAGGAATACCTGAGGTCGGCGCTGATCGCTGCCTCGAAGCCCTTGAGCCCGCCCGCGCGGACGGCGTCGCTCATGCGTTCGGCCCGCGCCAGCAGCGATTCGGCGGCGCGCCAGTCCACGACCTGCGCCTTCAAGGTGTCGAAGAAGAGTTTTTCTTCACGCGCCGCGATCGTCGCCAGGCCGATGGACACTTTCTGGTCCAGGGAAAGCGTGGCCAGCTCCCCGCCGTCCAGGCTGGCCTGCGTGGCGTCGAACACGGCCAGCACCCGTTCGCGCGCCTCGCTGCCGATGTGCTCGCTGCCGGCGATGTCCTGGGTCTGGTCGCGCAGGTCGTCCAGGGCGACGATGACGGCCTGGTTGCGCAGGCTGCGCTCGAAGGGCGTGAGCTCGTTCAGGCGCAAGCGGCGTATCAGCCAGCGCAGGCTGATGCCGTTGCAGAACAGGGTCACCAGCACGAAGCCCGTCGTGGCCACCGCGATGAACTGGCGTGCCTCGTAGGGCACGTTGTGCTGCTCGGTGACCGCCAGCGCAAGGGCCAGGGACACCGCCCCGCGCAAGCCGCCCCACCACATGACCACCCGATACGCGCGGCTGACTTTCGTGCCGAAGCGGGTCAGGCCCAGCAGCGGCAGGACGCCGAAGACCATGAGGCCGCGCGCCAGCAGCGTCACCGCGAACAGCAGGGCGACCAGCATGACTTGCGTCCAGGTGATGTCGGCCATCATCCGCGGGATCAGCATGGCCGCGAACACGAAGATCAGGGAGTTGGCCCAGAACCCGAATTGCGACCAGGCGCCCGCCAGCTGCTCGAACGTGGCCGGCGACATGCGGGTGCGGCCCGTGGAACCCACCACGAGGCCGGCGATCACGGTCGCCACGACGCCGGACACCCCGAAATAGTGCTCCGATACGTAGAAGGTCAGGTAGGCCAGCGCCACGGTCAAGGTGATTTCGGCCGTGGGCCAGCCGCGCAGCCAGATGAACAGGCCGCTTGCCAGGCGGCCCATCAGGAAGCCCGCGACGCCGCCGCCCAGGAAGCTGAAGGTGAAGCTGTAGAACAGTTTGCCGGCCGACAGTTCGCCGCCGCCGTACATGACGGTGAGCAGCACGGAATACAAGGCGATCGACGCCGCGTCATTGAACAGCGATTCGCCCTCGACCAGGGTCGTCAGCCGCTTGGGCGCGCCCACTTCCCGAAACACCCCCACCACCGCGATCGGATCGGTCGTCGCCACGATGGCGCCCAGCATCAGGCAGACCGTCAGGCCGTAGCCCGATGCGGCATCGAGCGAAAAACCCACGAACACCGTGCAGACGATCACGGCCACGATGGCCATCATCAGTATCGGCCCGATGTCGTCGAGCAGCCGCCGCACGTTCAGGGACAAGGCCGTCTCGAAAAGCAGCACCGGCAGGAAAATGAAAAGAAAGGCCTCGGACGAGATCTCGAAATTCTGCAGGGAATCGAGAAAGTCGGACATGACCAGCGGCGCCCAGCTATGGACGTGGATGACCAGGCCGAGCACGAAGCCGACGATGGCCAGCAGGACGGAATGAGGCAGGCGCAAGCGGCCTGCGAGCGGAGGCATGAAAGACACCAGGGCCAGCAGACCGGCCAGCCCGAAAACGACATGCCCTATTTGCATGGATCGCTATTTCGCCGGTAGCACCGATTTGACAGGCCCTAGGATAGCGCGTTTTCGATAAAAAATGGGACACCTGCCGGTGTCCCATAAACATCCGCTTCAAAAGGGAGGGGAAGAGGAGAAGCCGAAGCGGATGGGATCAACGGCCCCCGCATCACTGTGCAAAGGCGTCGATCATGAGGTTTAGTCAGGCGCGATGTGAATAAGTTCTGTTCGCGCCCGCCCAAATTGCAACTTTTTACTTCAGCATTCAGTGCGCCAGGGCCAGGCGCAGTTTCTTGAAGGCGGCGGCTTCGATCTGCCGGACGCGCTCGGCGGACACGCCGAATTCGCCCGCCAGCTCGTGCAGCGTGGCGCCGCCGTCGTCGCGCAGCCAGCGCGCCTGGACGATGCGGCGCGAGCGGTCGTCCAGCCCCTCCAGGGCCTCGGCCAGGCCTTCGCCCTGCAGGGCGTCGTAGGCGCGGCGTTCCAGCACCTGCGAGGGCTCCTGCCGCCCTTCGTCGGAAAGATACGAGATGGGGGCGTAGCTGTTGTCGTCGTCGTCGGACGGGCTTTCCAGGGCCATTTCGCGGCCGGACATGCGCACTTCCATTTCGCTGACGTCTTCGGGGCGCACGTTCAGTTCGCGCGCAATGGTGTTGACCTGCTCGGTATCCAGGGTCTGGCCGTCGGGGCGCATGCGGCGCAGGTTGAAGAACAGCTTGCGCTGCGCCTTGGTGGTCGCCACTTTGACCAGGCGCCAGTTCCGCACGATGTATTCATGGATTTCGGCCTTGATCCAGTGCACGGCGAAAGAGACCAGACGCACGCCGCGGTCCGGGTCGAAGCGCTTGACGGCCTTCATGAGGCCGACGTTGCCTTCCTGGATGAGGTCGGCATGGGCCAGCCCGTAGCCCAGATACTGGCGGGAAATGGACACCACCAGCCGCAGGTGCGAGGTGATGAGCTGCCGGGCGGCGTCGAGGTCGGATTCGTCGCGCAGGCGCCTGCCCAATGCGGTTTCCTGCTCTTGTGTCAGCAAGGGCAGGCGATTGACGGCGCTGATGTAGGCTTCGATGGTGCCCAGCGCGCCGGGGTTGGAAATGGCGAGGGCCAACTGATTGTTGGACAAAGTCAGGGAATTCGAGCTTTGTGTCATCGGATTGGCGATCCTATCGGTATAACTGCGTTGTTCAAATGTTAGCACTCTATGGCAGCGAGTGCTAATAAAATTTCCGTCTGCTCATTCGACTCCCGGAAGCAAGGAAAGTTCTTGATTCCACAAGGGTTTAGATCAAACGATGGAGGCCAGCGCGGCCTCGATGTCCGCCGTTTTGCGGGGGCGCACCAGGCGCGCCGTTTCGCGCCCGTCCTTCAGGAAAACCAGGGTGGGCCAGAGCTTCACGCCGAACGACCGGCCCAGCGGGCGGCCGCTGCCGTCTTCGACCTTCAGGTGGCGGACCCCGGGATGCCGTTCGAACGCGCGCTCGATCAAGGGCTGGGCCGACTGGCAGTAGCCGCACCAGGGCGTCCCGAATTCCAGCACCAGCGGCCCCGGGGCGGCGTCGACCGCGTCCCGCGCGGGTTCTTTGCTTTCATACTGCCGAGACATTGCCATGGAAGCACCTCTCTTGGAAAAGTCTTGATTTCGACCGGCAAACCATATGCCTGGTTCAGCGGCCGCCCAGGACCAGTGCCGCCTGCCTGTCAGCGCCGATAGGCCCCAAGGGGCGGCCGGTCACGGTTGCGGGCCGTCGGCCCCCGCGGGCGCCCCGGCCTGCGCGATGATGGCGCGCAGCATTTCCACCAGCCGGTCGGCATGGTCGGCATCCAGCGCCGCCAGGACCCGTCGCTGATGCGCCATGGCCTCGTCGCACAGGCCGCCGATGAGTCTTTCGCCTTTCGGGGTGATGCTGACCACCGTCTGGCGCCGGTCGGAGCGCGCGGTCTTCAGGCGGATGTAGCCCTGCGCCTCGAGGCCGGGCAGCACCTTGCTGAGCGTGGGCTGCTTGGTGACCGCGAGCTGGGCCAGCACGCCCACGGTCTCCCCTTCGCCGCCGATGAGGCTGGCCAGCACCCGCCATTCGGTGACCGTGAGCCCCGCCTTCCGGACTTCGACGTGGAATTCGGCGGAAATCCGGTGGCTGGCCTGCGCCAGCACGGAAGCCAGATAGCGATGCACGAAACGAGGGGTGTCCGCCGACATGGAGACTAGGCCTGCCTATCGTAAAGGTAAGCGGAAATAGTAGCGCAAAATTCGGAAAAAGAAGACCGAGGCACGCCGGATAATGGAAAGTACTCATATCCAAGCGACTGTTATCGCACTTAAATTTCTCTTTTATATGAATTTTCATATTTATATTGACCGACCGCAACTTGAAGCTTAAAGTATTTCGCGGGAGACAAGAACATGGCAGAACGCTCATTCAAGAAAGAGGTGCGGCAGCTTCGCATCGGCGCCGGGCAGGAGTTCCGCGGCGAAGGCATATTGGCCGTCACCAAGGGACTGCTGCAATCCGGCGTCGGGTATGTCGCGGGCTATCAGGGCTCGCCCATTTCCCATTTGATGGACGTGCTGGCCGATGCGCAAGACATCATGCAAGAGCTGGGCGTGCACTTCGAGGCCTCCGCGTCCGAAGCCACCGCGGCCGCCACCCTGTCGGCGTCGGTCATGTATCCGATCCGAGGGGCCGTCACCTGGAAATCCACGGTGGGCACCAATGTGGCGTCGGACGCGCTGGCCAACCTGGCCTCGGGCGGCGTCACCGGCGGCGCCCTGGTCATCGTCGGCGAGGACTACGGCGAAGGGTCGTCCATCATGCAGGAACGCACCCACGCCTTCGCCATGAAATCGCAGATCTGGCTGCTGGACCCGCGCCCCAACCTGGAAAGCATGGTCAAGGCCGTGGAAGACGGCTTCCAGCTGTCCGAGGCCAGCAGCACCCCCGTCATCCTTCAATTGCGCATACGCAGCTGCCACGTGCACGGCCGCTTCATCGCGAAGGACAACCAGCGCCCGGCGTTCAGCCTGGCGCAGGCGCTGGAGCAGCCGGCGCGCGACGTCAACCGCATCGTGCTGCCTCCGGCATCCTTCCTGCACGAGCACGAGAAAGTGCGCGACCGCTGGCCGGCCGCCGTGGCCTTCATCCGGGAAAACGGCCTGAACGAGCGCTTCGACGGCGAGGTCGAGGACATCGGCCTGATCCTGCAAGGCGGGCTGTACAACGGCGTGATCCGGGCCCTGCAGCTGCTGGGCCTGGCCGACAGCTTCGGCAACAGCCGGCTGCCTTTGTACGTGATGAACGTGACCTACCCGGTCATCGGCGAAGAAGTCCTGGACTTTTGCGCGGGCAAGCAGGCGGTGCTGCTGTTCGAAGAGGGCCAGCCGGACTATATCGAGCAAAACCTGCACGCCATCCTGCGCAAGGCCGGCAGCGCCACCCGCCTGGTCGGCAAGAACCCGCTGCCCATGGCCGGCGAATACACCACGGCTGTGATGCGTGACGGCCTGCAGGCTTTTCTTGCCCGGCACGCGCCGCAATGCCTGCCCGACCTGGAACCCCATGCGCCCGGGGGCGTCTCGCCGCAGCCCGCGGCGACCGCGCCCGCCGCGGCTGCGCCGGCATTGAAAGAGCAGGTGGTGTCCTTCCGGCGCAAAGTCCCGCCTGCGGTCATCGATGAACTCGGCAAGGTGGTGCCGCCGCGCCCCGCCGGCTTCTGTACGGGCTGCCCGGAGCGCCCGGTCTTCTCGGCGCTGACCCTGGCCCAGGAAAAACTCGGCCAGCATCACATCGCCTGCGACATCGGCTGCCATCTGTTCTCCATACTGCCGCCGTTCAATCTGGGCGCCACCACCATGGGCTATGGCCTGGGCGCGTCCAGCGCCGCCGCCTTCAACGTGCCGGCGGCCAAGCGCCCCATCGCCATCATGGGCGACGGGGGATTCTGGCACAACGGCCTGGCATCCGGGCTGGGCAACGCCGTGTTCAACAAGCACGACGGCGTCATCATCATCGTGGACAACTTCTATTCCGCCGCCACCGGCGGGCAGGACATTCTTTCCTCCCGGGCGGCCAACAAGCATCGCTCGACCAACAATCCCATCGAAAAAGCGGTCCGCGGCGTGGGCGTCAAATGGGTCAGGACGCTGGATCGCACGTATGACGTCGCGCGCATGCGCGCCACCATAGAAGAAGCGCTGACCACGCCCGAGCCGGGCCCCAAGGTCATCATCGCCCAGTCGGAATGCATGCTGAACAAACAGCGCCGCATCAAGCCCCTGTTCAGGCAGGCGGTCAAGAGCGGGCAGCGGGCGGTGCAGCAGCGTTTCGGGGTGGACCCCGACGTCTGCACGGGCGATCACGCCTGTATCCGGCTGTCGGGCTGCCCGTCGCTGAGCGTGAAGGACAGCGGCGATCCCTTGAAAGAAGACCCGGTCGCCTACGTGGACAACAGTTGCGTGGGCTGTGGCAATTGCGGCGAAGTATCGCACGCCGCCGTGCTGTGCCCGTCGTTCTACCGGGCCGACATCGTGCACAATCCGGGCCGCTGGGACAGATGGGCCGACGGCCTGCGCCGTCGGGTCATCGGTTTCCTGCAGGCGCGGCGCACGGCGCGGCTGCAGCGGCACAGTCTTTGAACGCGAGGGGCATGCGCATGACTTCCACCGCGTTTTCCGCAGGCACGCCGATCAAGATCGCCATCCTGGCCATGGGCGGCCAGGGCGGCGGCGTGCTGGCCGACTGGATCGTCGACATGGCCGAGCACGCCGGCTGGTGGGCGCAGACGACGTCGGTGCCCGGCGTCGCGCAGCGCACCGGCGCCACCATCTACTACCTGGAAATGATTCCGGAAGCCGCGGTGGCCGAGGCCGGACGCGCGCCGGTGCTGGCCATGATGCCCACCCCCGGCGACGTGGACGTGGTCGTCGCCGCGGAACTGATGGAAGGCGGCCGCGCCATCCAGCGCGGGCTGGTCACCCCCGACCGCACGCTGCTGATCGCGTCCTCGCACCGCAGCTACGCCATCGCCGAGAAGGCCGCGCACGGGAACGGCATCGCCGACCCGAACACCGTCATTTCCGCCGGGCGGCAGGCCGCCCGCAAGTTCTATTGCTTCGACCTCCAGGCGCTGGCCGACCAGGCCGGCAGCGTCATCAGCGCCAGCCTGTTCGGCGCCCTGGCGGGCAGCGGGGCCCTGCCCTTCCCGCGGGACGCCTACGAGGCCACCATCAGCCGGGGCGGAGTGGGCGTGGAGGCCAGCTTGCGCGCATTCCGGCTGGGGCTGGAAGCGGCCGAGCGCGCGCCGCGGGAACCGGCCTTGCTGGACCTTGCGCGCCCCCAGGCCGAAATCCCGGCGGCATCGGGCAACCCGCGCACACGGGCCCTGCTCGACGAGCTGCGAGGCTTTCCGGCCGAAGCGCAGCCCATGCTCATGGCGGGCCTGCAACGGGTCCTGGAATTCCAGGACGCGGCCTATGCCGAAGAATATCTTGCGCACATGCGCGACATCCGCAATCTGGACGGCCAGTTCGGCGGCCCGGCCCGGCATTGGGCCCTGACCACGGCCGCGGCGCGCTACGTGGCGGTCGCCATGGCCTACGACGACGTGATCCGCGTCGCCGACCTGAAGACCCGCCAGTCCCGCGAGGAACGGGTGCGTACCGAAACCGGCGTGGCGAACGGCCAGATTCTGCACACCACCGAATACATGCATCCCAGGCTGGAAGAAATCTGCGGCACGCTGCCGGCATCATGGGGGCGCGCCATCGAAGGCTCGCCGCGCCTCGTCCGCGCGCTGCAGCCGCTGTTCCGGAAGGGGCGCTTCGTGCGCAGCAGCGGCCTGACCGGCTTCCTGCTGCTGTACGGCCTGGCGGGCATGCGGCGCTTCCGCCGCCGCACGCTGCGCCACCAGCACGAACGGGCGAGCCTCGCGCAATGGCTCAAGCTCATTTCCGACACCGTCCATCATGATTACGATCTCGCCGTCGAGGTCGTCAACATCCGCCGCCTGGTGAAAGGCTACAGCGACACCCATCAGCGCGGCACGAGCAAATACCAAAGGCTGAGCCTGGCCGCCAGCCAGCTGCTGGGCCGCGCCGACGCCGCCGAGCAGTTGCGGGCGCTGCGCGAGGCCGCGCTGGCCGACGACCACGGCAGCCGGCTGGACCGGATGCTGGACGGCCTGCTGGGCCGGCCGGGACCCATCAATACCGAACCAAGAGACGCATCGTGACGACGCTGGCCCTTTCCATTACCGACATACGGGTCGAGACCCCGCTGATCAAGACCTTCCTGCTGACCGCGGCCGACGGCGGGGCGCTGCCGCCCTTCACCCCGGGAGCCCACCTGAAGGTGAGCATTCCCGGCCAGCAAGACCCCAGGTGCTATTCCCTGGTCAGCCTGGACGCCGGCGCCGACGAATTCGGGGAGCCCCGGCACTACCGGCTGGGCGTCCGGCTGGAAGAGCCCGGCACGGGCGGCTCGCGGCACATGCACGGCCTGCAGGTGGGCGACAGCCTGCGGGCCGAAGGGCCTTGCAACGACTTTCCGCTGCACGCCCCGCCGTCCGACGAGGCCGAAACCGTGCTGATCGCGGGCGGCATAGGCATCACGCCCATCGCCGCCATGGCGACCGCGCTGAAACGCGCGGGCCGGCCCTACGCCCTGCACTATTACGGCCGCAGCCGCGCGCAAATGGCTTTTCTTGCGCCGCTCGCCGGCCTGCACGGGCCGGCCTTGCAGGTGCACGCCGACGACGAGCCCGGCACGGCGCAGCCCTTGAACCAGCTGCTGGAGCGCACGGAACGCGACCGGCATGTCTATGTGTGCGGCCCCAAGGGCATGATAGACGCCGTGCGCGCCCAGACGCTGGCGCTGGGCTGGCCGGAATCCCATGTGCATTTCGAATTGTTCGTGAACGCCGCCCCCCAGGCCGGCGACCGCGCCTTCGAGGTGGAGCTCAGGCAGTCCGGCCTGGTCCTACAGGTGCCGGCCGACAAGACCATACTCGAAGTGCTGGAGGAAGCCGGCTGCGATCCGCTGTACGACTGCAAGCGGGGCGAGTGCGGCGTCTGCCAGGCGGACGTCCTGGAAGGCACGCCCGATCACCGCGACTACTACTTATCCGACGCTGAACGAAAGGAAGGAAAGGTCATGCAGATATGCATTTCGCGCAGCCTTTCCGACCGGCTCGTACTCGACCTCTGACCGACAGGAACCCTGCCATGAGCTATCGCAACAATCCCGCCGCGGTATCCGCGCTCGTGCGGCCCACGGAAGTGCACAAGGACCTATTCATCAACGAAGAAATCTTCGACCTGGAGATGGAGCATCTGTTCGCCAACACCTGGGTCTACGTGGGCCATGCCAGCCAGGTGCCCAACCCGGGCGACTTCTACACCACCACGGTGGGGAACCAGCCCGTGATCATGGTGCGCCATACCGACAAGACCGTCCGCGTGCTGCACAACCGCTGCCCGCACAAGGGCGTGATGGTGGCCAGCGACGCATGCGGCAATACCGGCAAATTCTTTCGCTGCCCCTACCACGCCTGGACTTTCAAGACCGACGGGCAGCTGCTGTCGATCCCGCTCAAGAAAGGCTATGACGCCGAACAGCTCAAGAGCTGCGAGGCCAGCGGCGGCATGGCGGCGGTCGAGAACGTCAAGGACTATCGCGGCTTCGTGTTCTGCCGCCTGAACCCGGAAGGCCAGTCGTTCGAGGCATTCTTCGGCGAATCCCTTTCCACCATAGACAACATGGTGGACCGCTCGCCCCAGGGCCGGCTGGAAGTGGCGGGCGGCGTCCTGCGCTACCTGCACGACTGCAACTGGAAAATGCTGGTGGACAACCAGACGGACACCTGCCACCCCATGGTCGCGCACGAGTCGTCGGCCGGCACCGCCGTGCGGGTCTGGGAAGAAGCGCCCGCGGGCACGCCCAAGCCCATGGCGGTCGAGCAGTTCGCCCCCTTCATCTCTCCCTATGAGTTCTTCGAGGACATGGGCATCAGGGTGTGGGAAAACGGCCACGGGCATACGGGCGTGAGCAATTCCATCCATGCCGCGTATTCCTCGGTGCCGGGCTACCTGGAAGCCATGGAGGAAGCCTACGGCAAGGAACGGGCCCACGCCATTTTGGCCGACACCCGGCACAACACCTGTTATTTTCCCAACATCATGATCAAGGGGCCGATCCAGACGCTGCGGGTCTTCAAGCCGCTGGCGGCCGACAAGACCCTGGTCGAGTCCTGGACCTTCCGGCTGGTGGGCGCCCCCGACAAGCTGCTGGAGCGCACCCTGATGTACAACCGCCTGATCAACGCCCCGACCTCGGTCGTGGGCCACGACGACCATGAAGTCTATGAACGCTCCCAGCATGGGCTGCACAGCCGCGGGCGCGACTGGGTCAATGTCGGGCGCCTGTACGAACCCGGCGAGGAAGACCGGAAGAACACTATCGTCAACGGCACCAGCGAAGCGCAGATGCGCAATCAATACCGGGCCTGGGCCGACTATATGACTGCCACCATGAAGGAGCCGGCATGACCGACATGACGCCACAGGCGCTGATCGACTTCGTTTACGCGGAAGCGCGCATGCTGGACGAACAGCGCTTCGACGCCTGGCTGGATCTCTTCACGGAAGACGGCCATTACTGGATGCCGCTGAGCCACGGCCAGACCGACCCCCTGCTGCAGGGTTCCCTGATGTACGAAGACAAGCTGCTGCTGCGCGTGCGCATCGAACGGCTGAGCGGGCAGCGCACGTATTCGCAGCAGCCCCGCAGCCGTTCCCACCACCTGCTGCAGCAGCCCACCATCGAGGCCGGCCACCCCTGGCACGATCCCGGCGCGGGCAGGCACGTGCTGCGCGCGGCCTTTCTTTACACCGAGAGCCGCCGCGACCAGCAGACGCACTATGCGGGATGGTCGACCTTCCAGCTGCAAGTGCTGGACGGCGCCTTGCGCATCCACCAGAAGCGCGTGGACCTCGTCAATTGCGACTCGGCGCTGCGCAGCCTGCAGCTCTTCGTATGAGGGGCGCGAAGGTGTCCACCACGGTCCATCTTGCCTTCTCCGAAGCGGCCCGCCTCTGGCCGGATCATCCTTTTCTGTGCGTGGTTCCCGAAACCGCCGAACACTACGGCATCGAGGCGGGGGAACTGAGCTATGCCGAGGCCAGCGCCAGGATAGAGCGCCTGAAAGACGGCTATCGCGCGGCGGGCTACGGGCATGGCCACCGCGCCGGCCTGCTGCTCGAGAACCGCCCGGACTTCATCCTGCACTGGTTCGCCCTGAACGCACTGGGCGTGTCGGTCGTTCCGATCAATGCCGAGCTGCGGGCGGCCGAGCTCGAATACCTGATCGGCCATTCCGAGATCCTGCTGGCCGTCGCCCTGCCGGAACGGCATGCGAGCCTGGCGCAGGCGGCGCGCGCCGCCGGCCGGCCGCTGGCGCTGATGCGTCCCGGCGACACGCCGCCCGGCGCCCTGGCCGAGCCGCCGGGCGCGCCGGACGGCGTCGGCGAGGCGACGGAATGCGCCCTGCTCTATACGTCCGGCACCACGGGGCGGCCCAAGGGCTGCATCCTGCCCAATGAATATTTCCTGCATGCGGGCGCGTGGTACCGCGACATCGGCGGGCTGGCCCGGCTGCATGCCGGGCGGGAGCGCATGCTCACGCCCCTGCCCCTGGTGCACATGAACGCCATGGCCTATTCCGTGATGGCCATGGTCTGCACCGGCGGCTGCCTCATCGCGATCGACCGCTTCCACCCCCGGACCTGGTGGGAGACCGTCAGGTCGTCGCGGGCCACCGTGATTCATTACCTGGGCGTCATGCCCGCCATTCTCATGAAGGCGCCGCCCGCGCCCGACGACAAGGCGCACCAGGTCCGCTTCGGCTTCGGCGCCGGCATAGACCGCTCGCTGCATGCGCCGTTCGAGGCGCGCTTCGGCTTTCCGCTGCTCGAGGCCTGGGCCATGACCGAGACCGGCGCCGGCGCGGTGATCATCGCCAACCGCGAACCCCGGCACATCGGCAGCAGCTGCTTCGGCAAAGAAGAAGCCGACGTGCAGGTGCGGCTGGTCGACGACGCCGGCCGGGAAGCGGGGCCGGGCGAAAACGGGGAACTGCTGGTCCGGCATGCGGGCGACCGGCCGCGTTTCGGCTTCTTCGCCGGCTATCTGAAGGACGACGCCGCCACGCAAGAGGCCTGGAAGGACGGCTGGTTCCATACGGGCGACATCGTCAGGCGCGAGGCCGACGGCTATCTGCGCTTCGTGGACCGCAAGAAGAACGTGATACGCCGCAGCGGCGAGAACATCGCCGCCGTGGAAGTGGAAAGCGTGCTGCTGCAGCACCCTGCGGTCAAGGCCGTTGCGGTCGCCGCCGTGCCGGACGCGGTGCGCGGCGACGAGGTGCTGGCCTGCGTGGTGTGCCATGAGCCGCCGGCGCCCGGCGCCGCCGAGGCCCTGGCCCGCGACATCGTCGCCTGGGCGCTGACGCGGCTCGCCTACTACAAGGCGCCCGGCTACGTGGCCTTCCTGGACGCCCTGCCGCTCACGGCCACCAACAAGATACAGCGCGGCGAGCTGAAGGCGCTGGCCGCCGGCCTGCCCGGCAGCGGCCGCTGCACCGACACCCGGGCGATGAAGAAACGCCAGGAGCCGGTGACGTGAAGCGGCTGTCCTATGAAGGCGTGGTCGCCGCCGCGCCCGTCACCGTGCCTTATGTACGCTATTCGATCGAGAGCGCGCACTGGTGGCTGGGCCGCGCGCTGGGCGGCCTGGTGCGCGGCGCGGGCGTGGCCAAGCACGAGATCGACGGCATGTGCGTGTCCAGCTTCACGCTCGCGCCGGACACGGCCGTCGGGCTGACGCAGCACCTGGGCATGTCTCCGCGCTGGCTGGACCACATTCCCATGGGCGGCGCGAGCGGCGTGATCGGCCTGCGCCGGGCCGCGCGCGCGGTGCAGGCCGGGGATGCGGAGATCGTCGCCTGCCTGGCCGGGGACACCAATCACGTGGATTCCTTCCGCCACACCGTGAGCCAGTTTTCCCGCTTCGCCCAGGACGGCGTGTATCCGTATGGCGCGGGCGGCCCCAACGCCAGCTTCGCCCTGCTTACCCGCAACTACATGCGCGCCAGCGGCGCAACGCGCGAGGACTTCGGCAAGCTGTGCGTGGCGCAACGCGCCAACGCTCTGCACAACCCCCATGCGCTGATGAAGAAGCCGCTCAGCCTGGAGCAATACCTCGACGCCCGCGAAATCACCGAGCCGATCCACCTGTTCGATTGCGTCATGCCCTGCGCGGGCGCCGACGCCTTCCTGGTCATGCGCGAACAGCGGGCGCGGGCGCTGGGCCTGCCGTACGCGCGCATCCTGTCCACCATCGAACGCCACAACGCCTGGCCGGACGACCCCATGCAGATCCGCGGCGGCTGGGCCATGGACCTGCAGGAATTCTACGAACATGCCGGGCTGGCGCCGCGGGACGTCGATTTCGTGCAGGCCTACGACGACTACCCGGTGATCAACATGATGCAGCTGGAAGACCTTGGCTTTTGCGGCAAGGGCCAGGCGCCCGAATTCGTCCGCCGGCACAGCTTCACGTTCGACGGCAGCTTCCCGTTCAACACCAACGGCGGCCAGCTTTCCGCCGGGCAGGCCGGCGCCGCCGGCGGCTACCTGGGCATGGTCGAAGCGCTGCGCCAGCTGACGGGCCAGGCCCATGCGCAGGTGCGGAACGCGCGCGTCGGCCTGGTCAGCGGCTTCGGCATGATCAACTACGACCGCGGCCTGTGCACCGCCGCCGCGCTGCTGGCAAGGAGCGACGCATGACCCGGCCGCTGGCCCGCCCCCCCAAGAAGAACCCCGTCGCCCGGACCCGGCAGCCGACGCTGCCCCCGGCCGCAAGAAGCCGGCGCGCGCTGGGGCTGACGGCCGCCGCCGCCGCCGGGCGCTTCGAGCTCCAGGTCTGCCGCGAATGCGCAACCGTGCAATACCCCCCGCGCGAGGTCTGCGTCCACTGCCTGTCCGAACACCTGCCCTGGCGGCCAGTGGACCCGCGAGGCCGCCTGCTGGCCGTCACGACCCTGCACCACAGCAACGACCTGTATTTCCGCGAACGCCTGCCGTGGCGCATCGGCACCGTCCACATGGCCGCGGGCCCGTCCGTCGTGGCGCACGTGCACGGCGACTGCCGGGAAGGCGACGCCGTCCGCCTGGCGCTGAAGCTCGATCGCAGCGGACAAGCCGTCATGATCGCCCTACCCACCGAGGCATGCCCCAATATGGAAGACGACCAGACCTTGCGGGAAACTTCCTGCGATCCCAAGTTCCGGCGCGTGCTGGTCACCGACGGCAAGTCCGCCGTCGGCCAGGCCGCCATCCAGGCCCTGCTGGAGGCCGGCGCCGCCGCGGTCTTCGCCGGCGACCCGGAGCCCTGGCGCGCCTCATCGGCCTTCGACGCCCTGTGCCAGGACGGCCGCGTGCAGCCGCAAGCCCTGAACCTCACCGACACGGACTCGGTGGAGCGCGTCTCGCGGTCCATAGGCGGCAAGGTCGACATCCTGGTCAACACCGCCGGCTACGAGCGCGACGGGGGCGTGCTGCGCAACCGCGACATGAACAAGGCGCGCGATGCGCTGGACATCCATTGCCTGGGCCTGATGCGCCTGGCGCAGCACTTCGGCCCCGGCATGGCCGCCCGCGCCGCCGACGGCGTCAACAGCGCCGTGGCGTGGGTGAACCTGCTGTCCATCTACGCCCACATGAACCTGCCCTCGCGCGGGATATGGTCCGCCTCCCAGGCGGCGGCGCTGTCGGTGGCGCAGTGCCTGCGCAACGAATTCCTGCAATCGGGGGTGCGGGTCGTGAACGTGTTCTCGGGCCCCATCGACCACGAATGGGAACAGCTCACGCCGCCGCCGCGCGTCAGCCCCAAGGCCTTGGCGCAAGCCGCCGTGCGGGCGCTGCGCGAAGGCATCGAGGACGTGTACGTGGGCGACGTCGCCCAGGAATTCCTGGCGCGCCTGCGCGACAACCCCAAGGGACTGGAAAGAGAATTGGGTGCATCCTAGCCTCAGCGCCCCCATGGCGCGGGCGGGCGAACCCACCACTGGAGACAACATGAGCACATCGGCACTATCCCTTTTCATGGCGGAGCTTGCGTCGGGCAAGATCCGCATGGTCGACCTGACCGAAACCCTGACGCCGGAATTTCCGACCATCGTCCTGCCTCCGGAATTCGGCCAGGCCTGGCCGTTCCGCATCGAAGAAATCTCGCGCTACGACGAGCGCGGCCCCGCATGGTACTGGAACAATTTTTCCATGTCGGAGCATACCGGCACCCATTTCGACGCCCCCGTGCATTGGGTCAGCGGCAAAGACCTGCCCGACAACACCGTCGACACCATTCCCTTGTCCGCCTTCATCGCCGAGGCCTGCGTCATCGACTGTTCGGCCGAGTCCGCGGCGGACCCGGACTTCCTGCTCAGCATCGATTTCGTCCAGCGGTGGGAGGCCGTCCATGGGCGGATACCGCCCAGGTCCTGGGTCTTCATGCGCACCGACTGGTCCAAGCGCGAAAAGCCGGCCGAATACCTGAACATGCGGGAAGACGGGGCGCACTCCCCCGGGCCGGACGCCGCCGTCGTGCCCTGGCTGATCAAGGAGCGCGACGTGCATGGCTTCGGAACCGAGTCCGTGGGCACCGATACCGGCCAGGCCCAGCACCTGGATCCCCCCTTCCCCTGCCACTATTTCATGCATGGCAACAACCGCTACGGCCTGCAGTGCATGACCAACCTGGACCAGCTGCCGCCCAAGGGCGCCGTGATCTTCGCGGCCCCCCTGAAGATACGCCGCGGCTCGGGCAGCCCGCTGCGCGTGATCGCCCTGGCGCCGGCCCAGGCCGCATGAGGAACACGGCCATGAGCGCTCACCCCCACACCGCGGTCGTGACCGGCGGCAGCGCCGGAATCGGTGCGGAGATCTGCCGCCAGATGCTGGATGCCGGCTATCAGGTCGTTTCCATGGCAAGGCGCGCGCCGGACTTCAGCCATCCGCGGCTGAGCCACGTGCTGGTCGATCTGCTCGACGCCGGCGCCACCGCCCAGGCCGCCCGCGAGATCGCGGCCGAACATCCGGTCAGCCACGTCGTCCACAACGCCGGCGTGATACGGCCCGACCTCCTGCCCGACGTGCGCCTGGAAGACCTGCATGGGCTCACCCAGATACACCTGGGGGCCGCCATCTCGCTCGTCCAGGCCGCGCTGCCGGGCATGGAGGCGCGCGGCTTCGGGCGCATCGTGCTGATGTCTTCGCGCGGCGCGCTGGGCCTGCCCACCCGCACCGCGTATTCGGCCACCAAGGCGGGCATGGTGGGCATGGCGCGCACCTGGTCGCTGGAGCTCGCCGCCAAAGGCATCACCGTCAACGTCGTCGCGCCCGGGCCGATCCAGACCGACATGTTCCACGAGGTGATTCCGCCCGGCAGCGAACGGGAGCGCAACATCGCCCGGGGCATACCGGTGCAGCGCCTCGGCCGGCCCGACGACGTAGCCCGCGCCGTCATGTTTTTCGCGGATCCGGCGAACGGCTTCATCACCGGCCAGACCTTGTACGTATGCGGGGGCGCCAGCGTGAGCTCGATCAGCATCTGAGCGATCGTTCCACTCGGGCGCGAGGATTTATCATACGTCTGTTTACAAGCACTCCGGCTACCCGTATATTTAGTTTAAACATCAAATATCATGAAGGAGACACACCCATGCTGTTAAAAATGCTCGCAGTTTCCGCGGCCCTGCTGGCCGCCGGCGCCGTCCATGCCCAGGTCAAGGTCGGCGTCGTGACCTCGTCCACCGGCCCCACCGCCCTCATCGGCATTCCGCAAAAGAACACCGTCGCCCTGCTGCCCAAGAAAGCCGGCGACCTCACCATCGAATACATCTCGCTGGACGACGCGAGCGACCCCACCCAATCGGTCACCGCCTTCAAGAAGCTCATCACCGAACAGAAGGTCGATGCGCTGATCGGGCCGTCGGGCTCGCCCAACGCCATGGGCGTCATCCAGTTCGCCGCCGAATCGGGCACGCCCATGCTGGCGCCCACGGGTTCCGCCGCGGTGGTGCTGCCCATGACGCCGGAAAAGAAATGGGTGTTCAAGACCACCCAGAACGACGACATCATCGCCAAGGCGCTGGTCGGCCACATGGTCAAGTCCAATATCAAGACCGTCGCTTTCTTCGGCCTGAACGACGCCTTCGGCGAAAACTGGCTGAAGGTGTTTTCCGATCTCGCCAAGCAGAACGGCATCAAGATCGTGGCGGTGGAACGCTATCAGCGCTCGGACAGCTCCGTCACCGGCCAGGCGCTCAAGGTGCTGTCGGCCAAGCCGGAGGCCGTGCTGGTGGCCGGCACCGGCTCGGCCGCCGTGCTGCCGCAGGCCACCCTGGCCAAGCAGGGCTACAAGGGCAAGTTCTACCAGACCCACGGCGCCGCGCTGCCCGCTTTCCTCAGCCTGGGCGGCAAGGAAGTCGAAGGCACCATATTGGCGGCCAGCCTGATGCTGGTGCTGCCCGAAATCGACGACGGCAATCCGTCCAAGAAGATGGCGGTCGACTACATCGAGCAATACCAGAAGCGCTTCGGCGAAAAGCCCGCCACCTTCGGCGCCAATGTGTACGATGCGGGCCTGCTGCTGGAAAAAGCCCTCCCCACCGCCGCCAAGACGGCCAAGCCGGGCACGAAGGAATTCCGCAGCGCCCTGCGCGACGCCCTGGAGCAAACCCGCGAACTGGTGGCCACGCAAGGCGTCTACAACATGACGCCCGAAGACCACAGCGGCTTCGACGACCGCGGCCGCGAGCTCATCACCGTGCAGAACGGGGCCTGGAAGCTGGTCAAATAAGCGAACGCGGGGGCGTCCCGGCCTTGCCTCGAGGCCGGAGCCCCTGGCTCAGGCCGCCTCGAAGGCCACGCCGCAAGGGTCCAGCCGCAAGCCGGCCGGCAGGTTCTTCCAGGGCAGCTGCCTCAGCACCATCGGCATGGAGCCGGGCGCCGCGGCAACGATGATCTCGCGCGCGATCGGCGTGAAGTCCGCCCGGAAATGCACGGCGCTCTTCACCACGAGGATGTCCTGCTCGGTGGGCTCTATGCCCACGTAGCGGAACATCGACTGGTCCGCCATCTGCACCTTGACGGACGCCACCACCACCCTGACGCCGCCGATGCGCAAGCACGCGGAAGGCCCCAGCTGCAGGCTGAAGCCGTGATAGAAGGGCCCGGTCGCGTCGACCCTGCCGTCGGACACGGCTTCTATGTAGAAATCGGCCTCGAAGGGCTCGTCGCCGGCAATGCCGGACTTGCCGCCCAGCGCCAGGCGTATGGTGGCGCCCTGGCCCGCGGCGTGTATGCGGGCGGCCGCCGCCGGGTCCACGATCAGGCCGATGGCCGCGCGCTCGGCCTTGTTGCGCAGCAGGGCGCGCAGCATGCCGGTGGTGTCGGAATTGCTGCCGGCGCCGGGGTTGTCCTGCGCATCGGCAATGACGATGGGCTTGCTGCCGTGGCGGGCCGCCTGCATGGCGTAGCGCACGGCCTCGTCGGGGTCATACAGTTTGCCCGCGAAGCCGGCCTCGGCGGCGATCGCGGCCGAGGCCAGCCGGTCGACCGCCGCCTCCGCCTGGGCCGCGTCGTCGCCGTAGGCCCAGATCACCGGAGAGCACTCCGGGAAGTCCGCCGCCGGAAACCCCGTGGCGAAGGACACGTGCAGGGCGCTTTCCTCGACCTCTTCGAGCAGCCGGTACAGGCTGCGGGCCGGCTCGATGTCCGTGCACTGCCAGCAGATCGGGATCAGGAAGGGCAGGCGCCGCGAGGCCATCGCCGGCCGCTTGCCGGCGGCCAGGCGCGCCTTCAGCAGGCGATGCGCGCGCGCTCCGGTTTCCGCCATGTCCACATGCGGATAGGTACGGTAGGCCGCCAGGATGTCCGCCTGCGCCAGCATCTGCGCCGTCACGTTGGCATGGAGGTCCAGGCTGGCGACCACCGGAACGTCCGGCCCCACCAGCGCCCGGACGCGGCGCAGCAGCTCGCCTTCGCCGTCGTCGTAGCCTTGGGCCACCATGGCGCCATGCAGATCCAGGTATACGGCGTCCACCGGCATGGCCGCCCGTATCCCGTCCACGATCATGCCGGCGATTCTTTCATAGGTGCCGGCCTCGACATGGGCGGACGGGCTGGCGGCGGCCCAGGCGGTGGCCACGACCGTATCGCCCGCGTCGAGCGCGCTTTGCACGAAGCCGGCGGCCGGTATGTTGGCGCCCCGTATCGCCGGCCACACGGCGTCGCCGGAGCATACGCCCGGCCAGCCTCCGCCCGCCAGGAAGGCGTCCCAGTCCGCGAGGTCCGGGGCAAAAGTATTGGTCTCATGCTGAAAACCGCCATATACGATACGTGACATAGTTGCTAACCTAGATGAGTGCCGGCAGCCACGGCGGCCGCCGTCGAGGGAAGTGGACCAGGGCCCGCCGACATCGGCGGGCCCGAACGCTCAGGCCGCGCTCGGCGCCGGCCTGAAATTCTGGAAATCCCAGTCGCGGCCGGGCGCGGCGTCGATCAATGCCTTGGTGTAGTCCTGCCGGGGCCGGCTGAGCACTTCCAGCGCCGCGCCCGACTCGACCACCCGGCCGTGCTGCATGACGACGATGGTGTCGCAGATCTGGGCGGCGACGCGCAAGTCGTGGGTGATGAACAGGACGCCCACGCCCACCCGCTGCCTGACCTCTTCCAGCAGCTTGAGTACCTGCGCCTGGACGGACACGTCGAGCGCCGAAACCGCTTCGTCGGCGACCAGCACGTCGGGCTCCATGACCAGGGCGCGCGCAATGCAGATGCGCTGGCGCTGCCCTCCGGAAAACTGGTGCGGATAGCGGTCGAGGACGTCGGCGCTCAGCCCCACGAGCTCCATGGCGCGCACCGCCTGCTTCAAGGCGTCCGCGTGCGAGACGCCGAAGTTCAGCAAGCCCTCGATGATGGAATCCCCCACGCGCCGGCGCGGATTCAGGCTGCGATAGGGATCCTGGAAAATGATCTGGATCTTCTTTCGCATGGCCAGCATGCCGCCGCGCCCCAGTCCGGTGATGTCGCGGTCCAGCAGACGGACTTCGCCGGATGACGGGTCGATCAGCCGAACCACGCAGCGGGCCACGGTCGACTTTCCCGAACCCGATTCGCCCACGATGCCCAGGATCTCGCCCCGCCGCAGCGTCAGGGAGACGTCGCTGGCCGCCGCCACCGACTCCTGCTTGCGGAACGGCTTCTTGGCTTTGTAGTAGAGCTTGTTCAGCGACCGTACCTGCAGGACGACCTCGCCCTGCAGGGCCGGGCGAGGCTGCGGTATCAGGCTGGGCACGGACGAGACCAGCATGCGCGTGTAGTCTTGCGCCGGCGCGGCCAGGATCTGGTCGCGCGTGCCGGTTTCCACGACCTCGCCGCGGTTCATCACGAGGATGCGGTCGGCGATCTCGGCCACCACGCCGAAATCGTGGGTGATGAAGACCACCGCCGTGCCATGCCGGGTCTGCAGTTCGCGAATCAGGCCGAGAATCTGTTTCTGGGTGGTCACGTCCAGCGCTGTGGTGGGCTCGTCCGCGATGAGCAGCCTGGGCTTCAGGATCAGCGCCATGGCGATCACGATGCGCTGGCGCTGCCCGCCGGACAGCTGGTGCGGATAGGATTCGTACACGCGCTCGATGTCCGGCAGGTGCACGGAATCGAGCATGTCCAGCACCCGCTTGCGCCGCTCGGCCGCCGCCAGCCTGGTGTGCAGCTTCAACACCTCCTCGACCTGCCTGCCCACCGGCTGGACCGGATTGAGCGCCGTCATGGGCTCCTGGAACACCATGGCCATCCGGGAGGCCCGCAGTTCGCGTATGCGCTTGGGCCCTGCCTGGAGGATGTCCTCGCCGTCGACGATGATGCGGCCCGCCACCGGCGCCAGCGCGTTCCTGGGCAGCAGGCCCATCACCGCCAGCGAGGTGACTGACTTGCCCGAACCCGACTCGCCGACGATGCACAGGGTTTCGCCGGCATGCACGGCCAGGTTCATGCCGCGCACGACCACGCGCCCCGGAACGCCGTCGCGCGCGGGCGTCCGGACCTCCAGGCCTTCTATCGTCAACACCGGTGCTTCCGCCGACGCCCGGTTTCCATCATTGTGGTAGTGATTCATGGCTTGCCTCCTGCAATCATGGATGCCGTCAAACGCGCTGCGACATGCGCGGGTCCAGGGCGTCGCGCAGCGCGTCGCCAAGCACGTTCACGCTGAGCACGGTCAGGGACAAGAGGATGCCGGGATACAGCACCAGCCCGGGCAGCAGCTGGAAGTAGGCGCGGCCTTCCGCCATGATGTTGCCCCACGACGAGACCTCGGGCGGCACGCCGGCGCCCAGAAAGCTCAGGATGGCCTCGGTCAGGATCGCGGAGGCGAATACATAAGTGCCCTGCACCAGCAAGGGCGCCAGCGTGTTGGGCATGAGATGGCGCAGCATCAGGGTGAAGGTCGGCGTGCCCAGGGACACGGCGGCCTCGACATAGGGCTCGTTGCGCACGCTGAGGATCACGCTGCGCACCAGCCGCACCACCCTGGGGATTTCCGGCACCGTGATGGCCACCAGCACGGTCACCAGGCTGGCGCCGGACAGCGACACCAGCGCGATGGCCAGCAGGATGCCCGGAATGGCCATCAGGCCGTCCATCACGCGCATCACGATGGCGTCCATCCAGCGGAAGTACCCGGCCGCCAAGCCGATGGCCAGGCCGAGCGCGACGCTCAGCAGGGCCGCGCCCAGGCCCACGACCAGGGACACGCGGGCGCCGTACAGCACCCGGGAAAAGACGTCGCGGCCATAGGCGTCGGTGCCCAGCCAATAGTCGGGCGAAACGGGCTTGAGGCGCGCGGCCGGGTTCAGGGCGGTCGGGTCGACCGTATGCAGCCAGGGCGCGAAAACGGCCACCAGCACCAGGAGGACGAGAATGGCGATGGCCGTCATCACCGGCCAGCTCCGGATGGTGGTCCAGAAGACGGACCTGGGCTGCGCGGGCGGAGCGGATCCGATCGCGCCGTCAGGCGTGGCGGTAGTCGTGTTGCTCATGGCGGCCTCAGTAGCGGATGCGGGGATCGAAGACGGTGTACAAGGCGTCCACGATCAGGTTGATGAATACATAGATGAAGGCGAACAGCAGGATCAAGGCTTGTATGACCGGATAGTCGCGCGCCAGCACGGCCTCGACCACCAGCCGGCCCAGGCCCGGCAGGTTGAAGACGGATTCCGTCACGACCACGCCGCTGATGAGCATAGCGATGCCCACCCCGATGATGGTCACGATGGGCACCGCCGCGTTGCGCAAGGCATGCCCGAAGAGGACGCCGCCCTCGCGCAGCCCCTTGGCGCGCGCGGTGCGGATGAAGTCCTCTCCCATGACCTCGATGATGCTGGTGCGCGTGATGCGCGCAATCAGCGCGACGTATATCGTGCTCAAGGCCAGCGTGGGCAGCGCGAGCGACTTCACGAAGGGCAGGAGCCCGGCGTCCAGGGGCTTGTAGCCCTGGACCGGGAACCAGCGCAGTTCGAGCGAGAAGAACAGGATCAGCACATAGGCGGTCACGAACACCGGTACGGAAAAGCCCAGCACCGAGCCCGCCATGACCATGCGGTCCAGCAGCCGGCCCTGGCGCCAGGCCGCCAGGATGCCCAGCGGCACCGCGATCAGCACGGAAAGCGTGATGGTGCTCAGGCACAGGGCCAGGGACGGCCCCATGCGCTGCGCGATCATTTCCGTGACCGGCACCCCCGACAGCAGCGAGGTGCCCAGGTCGCCCTGCAGCAGGCGCCAGATCCACATGAAGAACTGCGTGTAGAGCGGCTGGTCCAACCCCATCATCCGGCGTATTTCGCCCAGCTGCTCGGGGGTCGCCGAATCGCCGGCGATGATCGCGGCCGGATCGCCCGGAGTAAGCCGCAGTATGGCGAAGACCACTGCCGCCACGACGGCCATTACGGGTATCGAAGCCGCCGCGCGCCGAAGGATAAAGTTAAACATCGCTCACCTGCTCTCAGCCAGCGGATTTCTTGATGTTCCAGAAAACCGGCACGGGGGACGGCATGACGCCGCTCAGCTTCTTGCTGAACGCGGCGGGGACGAAGTACTGGCCCATCGGCAGCAGCACGCCTTCTTCAACGACCAGGGCCTGGATCTTGTGCGCCAGGTCCTTGCGCTGGGCCTCGTCGGTCGCCCGGGCGAATTCGAGACGCAGCTTCTCGATCGCCGGCACGTCGGGCCAGCCGAACCAGGCCTTGGGCCCGTTGGCCACCACGCCGAAGGCGCGCAGGGGGTCGAGCGCCTCGATCATGGTGTTGTTGGTGGCGAAGATGTTCCAGCCGCCTTGCGAGGGCGGGGCCTGGACCGCGCGGCGGGTCACGACGGTCTGCCAGTCCATGGCCTGCATGTCGACTTTGAAGCCGGCCGCGCGCAAGGCCTGCGCGATGACGACGGGCTGGGAGTTCACGGAAGGCGTGTCGGTGGGCTGCAGGATGACGACCGGCGTGCCGTCGTAGCCGCCCTGCTTGAGCAGCTCTTTCGCCTTGTCGATATTGCCTTTCACGGAGATCTCTTCGGCCGCCTTGCTTTCATAGGGCAGGCCGCAGCCGAACAGCGCGGGGCAGGTCTGGTAGTACTTCGGGTTGCCGATCTGCGCCTGCAGGATGCTTTCCTGGTTGACGGCGTACATGGCCGCCTGGCGGATGAGCTTGTTGTCGAAGGGCTTGTGCAGGTGGTTCATGCGCATCACGGTCTGGTAGCCCATGGGGTCGAGCACTTCCACCTTGATGCCGTCGTTGCTTTCGACGATGGGCGCCAGGTCGTAGGGCAGTTGCTCCAGGTAGTCGATTTCGCCATTGACCAGGGCGTTGACCGACGTCATGGCGTCCGGGGTGGCGATCCATTTCACCCGGTCGACGTAAACATGCTTGCCGCCGGCGGTGGCGCTGGGCGCCTCTTTGCGCGGAACATAGTCCTGGTTCTTTTCGTACACCACTTGCAGCCCGGGGCGAAACTCGGACTCGACCATCTTGAAGGGACCGGAACCGACGTATTCCTTGATGGCCTGGGTGGCGGGCGTTTCGGCGATCCGCTTGGGCATCATGAAAGGCGCGATGCCGCTGGGCTTGGCCAGGGCGCGCAGCACGAGGTCGCCGGGCTCGGAGAAGGACATCGTGAAGCTCTTGGCGTCCACCGCCTTCATCCCGGTCAGCATCTCGGCCATCATCTGGCCCATTTTGTCCTGTTGCGCCCAACGCTTGATGGAGGCCACGCAGTCGTCGGCCGTCACGGGCTGGCCGTCGTGCCATTTCAGGCCGTCGCGCAGCGTGAAGGTGTAGGTTTTCCCGTCATCGGACACCTTCCAGCCTTCCACCATCTGCGGCTGGATCTTGTTGTCGTGGTCGGTCGCCAGCAAGGTGTCGTAGATCATGTAGCCATGATTGCGCGTGATGTGCGCCGTGGTGATGATGGGATCGAGCACGCGCAGGCTGGAGTGCATCACGGCGGTAATCGTTTGGCCCTGCGCGGCGGTGGCCATCAGGGCCGCGCCGAGCGCGGTGGCGGCGAAAAACCGGCGGGTGGAAAAAAGCGACAAATTCGACATGTGTCTCCTCACGTAGTCAAATGAACGCGCCAACTTCTGGCACGGTGAAAAAGAACGGGACTTGATGGCGGCGCACGCTACGAAGCTTCGCGCGCGCGCCTGCCCCGCTCCATGAATCGGTCGAACTCATCGTCCGGCACGAACAGGCCGCCCGTCGTCCAGACGATGTGGTTGGAATCGGCCATGCGATCCAGCAGGCCGCGCGAGCGCAAATAGCCCTGCCCGGCCGCGCTTTGCAGCAACATGCGCGGGCCGCTGAGGGCGGCCGCCGCCGAGGGCTCGACCCGCATGCCGGCCTGCTCGCGCAGCCAATGCAGGTCGGCGAACATGGAATCGTCCGAGGTGGTGATGATGCCGGACAGCAATGGGCGCATTTCCCGGATGGCGAGCTCGGACGCCGCCGGCACGGCCAGGCCGTCGGCTTCGGTTTTATTGTCCTGGCCCACGTCGTAGACTGTGATGCCGGGCGCGTCCGGATTCTGCATCCGCACCAGGAAGCAGGGCGAGGCCACCGGCTCGACGAAGAAACAATGCGCCGCGGCGCCGTACAGATGCTTGAGCCCGTAGGTGATGCCGGCGGGCGCGCCGCCCACCCCGCAAGGGATGTAGACGAACAGCGGATGCGCGGCGTCCACCGCCACGCCGAGCTCGCGCAGCTGGGCCTCCAGCCTGAAAGCGGCGACGCCGTACCCGGCGAACAAGGAAACCGACTGCTCGTCGTCGACGAAGTAACAGTGGGGATCGGCTCCGGCCTTGGCCCTGCCGGCGTCGACCGCCCGGGCGTAATCCCCCTGGTGTTCGACCACTTGTACGCCGTTGCGGCGCAGGCGGTCCTTCTTCCATTGCTTGGCCTCGGCCGACATGTGCACGGTCGCGCGGAACCCCAGCGCGGACGAGATCAGGCCTATGCTCAGCCCCAGATTGCCGGTCGAGCCGACGCAGATTTCGTATTGGCTGAAAAGCGCGCGCGCCGCCGTCCCCGACAGAACGGTGTAGTCGCCCCCTTCGGACAGGATGCCGTGGCGGATCGCCAGGCCTTCGGCGAATTCCAGCACTTCGTGTATGCCGCCGCGGGCCTTGACGGAGCCCGCGATGGGCAAGGAATGGTCGGCCTTGACCCAGCAGCGGCCGTGCGATGGCCCCGCGCCCTCCATGCCGCGCAGCGCCGGCAGCGGCGCCAGGTCGGATTCGATCAGGCCCTGCCGGGATGCGAGCTCGGGAAACAGCGTCAGCAGCAAGGGCGCAAACCGGTCCAGGCGCGCCCGGGCCTGATGAATATGATTAATAGTAATGGGCGAGGAAGCCGCAGGCGAATTCGCAGCCGGCGCGCCGGGATTCACCCACAATTGCTGCGTTGCATAATTTCGCCCAACATTCCGGGAACTCATAGGTATTTACCCCAGTACTGCTTTTTTCTGATGGATCGATGCCCTGCATTCTGTTTGATGGAGTAAATTGTGACAAACCATTTGTATTGAGCTTGTCATTAGCATTACTAATGAAAGAATATCTGTCTCCTTCCGTGCTGACCTGGCTGCGCTGTTTCGACGCCGCCGCCCGCCACAGTAATTTCACCAAGGCCGCCGCCGAACTCCACGTCACGCAAGGCTCCGTCAGCCAGCAGGTCAAAAAACTGGAAGAATGGCTGGATACGCCGCTCTTTCACCGGGCGGCGCGCAATCTGGCGCTGACGGAAGAAGGCGCCCGCCTGGCCGACGCCGTGAAGCAATCGTTCGAAAACCTGGGCCTGGCGCTGGCCGATCTGCGCCAAAGGCACCGCAGCCACATCACCAGCCTCAGCTGCTCGCCGTCCTTCGCGCTGATGTGGCTCACGCCGCGCATAGGCGGCCTGCTACGGGAAAACCCCGACCTGACCCTGCGCGTGCGCGGCGAATTCCATTCGCTCGACCGCTATCGCATGGAGCAGGAACAGATACAGGCCGCGATACGCTTCGATCCGGGCGGCTACGGCGACCTGCGCGCGACGAGTTTTCTGGATGAATGGCTGATCCCCGTCGCCAGCCCCGGCTTTGTTGCGGCGCACCCGGAAATCACGGACGCGCGCCGCCTTCCGGCCGCCTTGATGCTGCACGACGCCATGCCGTGGGAAAACGCGCCCGAGCACGTCGAATGGAATACCTGGCTGGACGGGGCCGGCGTGCCGGCGCCCGCGGCGCACACCGGCCTGCAGTTCAATCTGTCCCAACTTGCCCTGGCCGCCGCGCTGAGCGGCCAGGGCGTCGCCATGGGGCGCGCCGCGCTGGTGCTGGACGACCTGAAATCGGGCCGCCTGGCGCAGGTGTTTCCGCAAGTGGTGAAATCCAGGGCGTCTTATCAGTTCGTGACACCGCGGCAAACCACCGCCCCGCTGATCCGCATCGGCGATTGGCTGCAGGCCCAGGGCAGGCTTTTCCGGCAATCGCGCGACCAATGGCTGGAGGGCAAGGCCCTCAAGCCCGCAGCCGCTCGGCATGGAAGTCGACGTGGTCCTGGATGAAGGTGGAAATGAAATAGTAGCTGTGATCGTAGCCTTCGTGGCGCCGGAGGACCAGCGGCTGCTGCGCCTGGGCGCAGGCCGCTTCGAAGGCCTTGGGGTTCAGCTGCTGTTCCAGGAAGCCGTCGGCCAGGCCTTGGTCGACCAATATGCCTTGCGGAAAAGGGCATTGCGATTGCTCCATCAGCAGGGACGCATCGTAGCCGGCCCAGGCCTGGCGGTCGGGACCCAGGTAGGCCGAGAACGCTTTTTCGCCCCAGGGGCAGCGCGACGGCGCCGCGATGGGCGCGAAGGCGGACACCGACTTGAACTTGCCGGGGTGGCGCTGGGCGAGCACCAGCGCGCCGTGCCCGCCCATGGAATGCCCGAAGACGCCCACCCGCGCGGCATCGCCGGGCAGGGCGCTGGTGGCCAGGCCGTAGAGCTCGTCGGCCACATAGGTTTCCATGCGGTAGTGCTTGCTCCAGGGCGCCTGGGTGGCGTCCAGGTAGAAGCCCGCGCCGGTGCCGAAATCCCAGTCGTCGTCCTCGCCGGGCAGGCCGGCGCCGCGCGGACTGGTGTCGGGCGCGACGAGCATCAGGCCGTGCTGCGCGGCGTAGCGCTGCGCGCCGGCCTTGATCATGAAGGTTTCCTCGGTGCAGGTGAGCCCGGCCAGGAAGAACAGGACCGGAACCCTGCCGTCGGCCGCCTGGGGCGGCACGTAGGCCGAAAACCGCATGGGCAGGCCCACGGCCGTGGAATCATGGCGGTAGAAACGCTGCGCGCCGTCGAAACAGCGCTGTTCGCTGATGAGTTCCAGCTTATCCGATGACATGTCGAACCTCCCGGGACAAAGACCTAATACACCACTACCGAACGAATGGATTCGCCGCGCTTCATGAGCTCGAAGCCTTCGTTGATGCGCTCCAGCGGCAGGGTGTGGGTGATCAGGTCGTCGATGTTGATCTTGCCGTCCATGTACCAGTCGACGATCTTGGGCACGTCGGTGCGGCCGCGCGCGCCGCCGAAGGCTGAGCCCTTCCATACGCGGCCGGTAACCAGTTGGAAGGGCCGCGTGGAGATCTCGGCGCCGGCCTCGGCCACGCCGATGATGACGGACTGGCCCCAGCCGCGATGGCAGCATTCCAGCGCCTGGCGCATGACCTTGGTATTGCCGATGCACTCGAAGGAATAGTCCGCGCCGCCGTCGGTCATCTGGATGAGGGTGTCGACCACATTGTCGACCTCGTTGGGATTGACGAAGTGCGTCATGCCGAACTTTCTTGCCATGGCTTCGCGGGCCGGGTTGAGGTCCACGCCGATGATCTTGTCGGCGCCCACCATTTTGGCGCCCTGGATGACGTTCAGGCCGATGCCGCCCAGGCCGAACACGACCACGTTGGCGCCGGCCTCGACCTTGGCCGTGAACAGGACGGCGCCCAGGCCGGTGGTGACGCCGCAGCCTATGTAGCACACCTTGTCGAACGGCGCGTCGTCGCGGATCTTGGCCAGCGCGATCTCGGGCACCACGATGTGGTTGGAAAAGGTGGACGTGCCCATGTAGTGATGGACCGGCTTGCCGCCCACGGTGAAGCGCGAGGTGCCGTCGGGCATCAGGCCCTTGCCTTGCGTGGCGCGGATGGCCGTGCACAGATTGGTCTTGCGCGACAGGCAGGATTTGCACTGGCGGCATTCGGGCGTATAGAGTGGGATGACGTGGTCGCCCGCCTTGAGCGAGGACACGCCGGGGCCGGTTTCGAGCACGACGCCCGCGCCCTCGTGGCCCAGGATGGCGGGAAAGATGCCTTCGGGATCCGCGCCCGACAGGGTGTAGTAGTCGGTATGGCAGATACCCGTGGCCTTGATCTCGACCAGCACCTCTCCGGCCTTCGGGCCCGCCAGCTCGACGTCCTCGATGCTCAGGGGTGCGCCCGCCTTCCAGGCAATTGCCGCTTTCGTTTTCATACCGTGCTCCTGATTGCTGATTGAACAGGGGGGATGTTAAACGATAAACGGCGGCGTCAGTATTCCGAGGACTTTCCGGTGATCGCCACGCCGACCCGCAGCATGAAATAGGAAAACGCGTCTATCCAGCGGCCCACGCGCCCACGGCGCTGCAAGTCTTCCTCGCGCACCCGGCGCGAGTTCTGGCGCATTTCCAGCTCCAGCGCCTCGGTGAGCTCCCGGGCGAACGACGCATCCTGCACGTACACATTGCCCTCGCGCGCCAGCAGCAGGCTGAAGGGATCGAGGTTGGACGAACCGACCATGGAGCAACTGTCCATGACCGCCACCTTGGCGTGCAGATAGCTGGCCATGTATTCGTACAGCTCTATGCCGTCATCGATGAGCTTGCAGTACATATAGCGGCAGGCCCGGTACTGCAGGGGGTATTCGGACCGCCCCTGCAGCAGCAGCCGCACCCGCACGCCGCGGTGGGCGGCCTCTTCCAGGGCTTTGCGCAGGCGCCGGCCCGGAAAGAAATAGGCATTGGCGATCAGGATGTCGTGCCGGGCGCCGGCCAAGGTGGCAAGGTATACGTTCTCGATGGTCTGCCGGTACCGGACGTTGTCGCGCAGCAGGAAGGCGGCGCGCCTGCCGGGTTCGAACCGCGCCATGGGGCGCGCGACCCGCGCCCTGCGCCATTCGCCCCAGTTCCGCAGCCGCTGGTAGAAGGCCGCCCAGTCGTCCCGGCGCCGCCACGCCATGCGCAGCCACAGGGAACGCTGCGCCCGCGCGACGTCGGCCACGATGGGGCCTTCCAGCCTGACGGCGAAATCGAAGCGGGGACGCGGGCCGGCGCCGTCGTCCGGCACTTCTTCATAGTCGTCCAGGATGTTGATGCCGCCCACGAAGGCGATTTCGTTGTCCACCACCGCCGTCTTGCGGTGCAGGCGGCGCAGGCGCCTGAGGTCGACCCGCATGGCGCGCAGGCCCTGGGGCTCGGGCCGGTAGATGCGATACCGCGCGCCCATGTCGGCCAGCATGCCGGCGATGTCGCGCGCGTGGTCGGCGCTGCCGAAGCCGTCGATGACCACCCTGACCTTGATGCCGCGCTTGCACGCCTCGCTCAGGTGGTCGAGCACTTTCAGCCCCGTGCGATCGAGGCGGAAGATGTAGGTTTCCAGATGGACGCTGCGCCGGGCCTGGTCTATGGCGGCGCACAGCGCCGGAAAGAATTCGCCGCCGTTGCGCAGCAAGTCTATCTTGTTGCCTTCACGCCAATTCAAGCGCTGGTCTTTGGGGGCCATGCCTTCCCTTCCTTGCGGGCGCGCCCGGAACGGATCCGCACACGGAGCGGGCCGGACCCGCCATCACGGGAGCTCCAGCTCCGCGAACAGCGGGGCGTGGTCGGAAATCTGCCGCCAGGGCGTGCCGTGCAGGACCCGGGCCTTGCGCACCGCGAAACCGCGCTGGTAGATACGGTCCAGGCGCAGCCATGGGAAGGCGGCGGGAAAGGTGCGCGGCGGGGGCGTCGCGCGGGCCGCGCCGTTGTTGCCGAGCTCGCGTATGCTTTGCGCGAGCTGTTCCGGCTTGGTGCCGTAGCGCAGCGTGTCGCGCAGCCGATTCACCTTGCCCAGCAGGCGCCGGGGCGCGTCGGAGTCCTGCGGCGCGATGGCAAAGACCTCGTACAGGCCCAGCTGCTGCACGAACAGCGGGGCGAGGCGGTTGTTCCAGTCGTTGAAGTCGCCGGCGATGAGCATGGGCTCTTCTTCCGGCACCAGGCGCTTGATGCGTTCCACCAGGGCCCCGACCTGCCGGGACCGCCCGCCGGCGAAAAGCCCCAGGTGCACGACCAGGCAATGCACAGGCACGCCCTGGATTTCGATCACGGCATGCAGCAGGCCGCGCTGTTCCAGCTTGTGGTCGGAGATGTCCTGGTTTTCGTGCTGCAGTATGGGAAAGCGCGACAGCAGGGCATTGCCGTGATCCGTCAGCTGGCGCACGGCGTTGCAGCCGTAGCAGGCTTCCATGTCGAGCGCGGCGCTCAGGAATTCGTGCTGCGCATCCAGGCTCATGCGCTGCTCGTTGCGCCCCTGGACCTCCTGCAGGAACAGCAGGTCGGGGCGCAGTCCGTACAAGCCCAGCCGCAAGTCAGCCAACGATTCGCGGCTGCCCATGGCTGAACGGCCTTTGTGAATGTTGTAGCTTACGACCCGTATGACGGACACTGCGCCCTCCCTGCCTGCTTATCTATTTACTTTACCTCGGTATTGCGCAGGCGGATATGCAATTCGCGCAGCTGCTTTTCATCGACCGGGGACGGCGCCTGCGTGAGCAGGCACTGCGCGCGCTGCGTCTTGGGGAACGCGATGACGTCGCGGATGGATTCCGCGCCCGCCATCATGGTCACCAGGCGATCCAGGCCGAAGGCCACCCCGCCATGGGGCGGCGCGCCGTATTGCAGGGCGTCCAGCAGGAAGCCGAACTTGTTGCGCGCCTCTTCCTCGCCGATGTTCAGCGCGCTGAAGACCTTGCTCTGGATGTCGGCGCGATGGATCCGCACCGAGCCGCCGCCGACTTCCCAGCCGTTGAGCACCAGGTCGTAGGCCTTGGCCAGCGCGGCGGCGGGGTCGGTGCCCAGCAGGTCTTCGTGGCCGTCCTTGGGGCTGGTGAACGGGTGGTGGGCGGCGAAATAGCGGCCTTCGTCCTCGTCGTACTCGAACATGGGGAAGTCGATGACCCACAGGGGCTTCCAGCCGGGTTCGAACAAGCCGTTTGCCTTGCCGAATTCGCTGTGGCCGATCTTGACGCGCAGTGCGCCGATGGCGTCGTTCACGACCTTGGCCTTGTCCGCGCCGAAGAAGATCAGGTCGCCGTTCTGCGCGCCCGTGCGTTCGATCAGCTTGGTCAGGGCGTCGACGTGGATGTTCTTGACGATGGGCGACTGCAGGCCGTCGGGGATGGCCGACGCGTCGTTCACCTTGATGTACGCCAGGCCCTTGGCGCCGTATATGCCCACGAACTTGGTGTAGGCGTCGATTTCGCTGCGGGGCATGCTGCCGCCGCCGGGTATGCGCAGGGCGACCACGCGGCTGGCCGGATCATTGGCCGGCGCCGAGAACACCTTGAAATCGACGTCCTGCATGAGGTCGCCGACGTCGACGAATTCGAGCTTGACGCGCAGGTCGGGCTTGTCGGACCCGTAGCGCTGCATGGCCTCGCCCCAGGTCATGGTGGGAAAGACCTTGGGCAGCTCGACGTTCTGGACCGTCGAGAACACGTGGCGGATCATGCCTTCGAAGATCTCGCGGATCTGCTCTTCGTTGAGGAAGGAGGTTTCGCAGTCGATCTGGGTGAATTCGGGCTGGCGGTCGGCGCGCAGGTCTTCGTCGCGGAAGCACTTGGTGATCTGGTAGTAGCGGTCGAAGCCGGCCACCATGAGCATCTGCTTGAACAGCTGCGGCGACTGGGGCAGGGCGAAGAACTGGCCCTCGTTCACGCGGGACGGAACCAGGTAGTCGCGCGCGCCTTCGGGCGTGCTCTTGGTCAGCATGGGAGTTTCGATGTCGATGAAGCCCAGCTGGTCGAGGTATTTGCGCACTTCTATGGAGACCCGGTAGCGCAGCATGAGGTTGTGCTGCATCTGCGGCCGGCGCAGGTCCAGGACGCGGTGCGTCAGGCGGGTGGTTTCCGACAGATTGTCGTCGTCGAGCTGGAACGGAGGCGTGACGGACGGGTTCAGCACCTGGATTTCACGGCACAGGATCTCGACGTCGCCGGACTTGAGCTCGGGGTTGCTGGTGCCTTCGGGGCGCAGGCGCACCAGGCCGGTGATGCGCACGCAATACTCGTTGCGTATGCCTTCGGCCGTCTCGAATGCCTTGATGTTGTCCGGATCGACCACGATCTGGGCCAGGCCGGCCCGGTCGCGCAGATCGATGAAAATCACACCGCCGTGGTCGCGGCGACGATGGACCCAGCCAAACAAGGTCACTGTCTGGTCAAGATGTTCTTTACTGACCTCGCCGGTATAGCAGGTACGCATCAAGGATCACTCCGTATAGAAAAAATGCCGAAAGTCTGGAATCAAAAAAAGCTCGCCACAGGGGCTCAGCGCCCGTTTGCCTCGTCGTCCGGACGGCGCGGCGAGACCTCGTCGATGCGATGGGCCGCATCGACGATGGACACCGCTTCGTGCCCGGCTTCGAGCCCTTTGACGGAAACGGGCGCCACGACGCCCATGGATACTATGTACTTCAGTGCCGCGTCCACGCTCATGTCGAGCAACTGGACGTCGTCCCGGGGCAGCATGAGGAAAAAACCGGATGTCGGGTTGGGCGTGGTCGGCACATACACGCTGACGTAATCACCCCCCAGCCTGTCGGCGACCTCGCCGCTGGGCGCGCCGGTGAGGAAGGCGATGGTCCAGGCGCCCGGGCGGGGGTATTGGATCAGGACGGCTTCGCGGAACGCCTGCCCGCCCGGCGCAAGCACCGTATCGCTGACTTGCTTGACGGAATTATAAATCGATCGCACCAGCGGGATGCGGCCCAGCAGCCGCTCCCAGCGCTCGACGATGGCGGCGCCGATGAAGTTGGCGCCCAGCAAGCCGGTCAGCAGCACCACCCCGACGACCAGCAGCAGCTGGAAGCCCGGGATGCGGAAGCCGAACAGGGACTGCGAAGTGAGAAACGGCGGCACCACGCTTTCAAGCGTGCTGATCAACAGCGCGATCACCCACACGGTGATGATCAGGGGTATCCAGATCAGCAGCCCGGTGATGAAATATCGCTTGAAAAAACGCATGCGCGGCTTGTCGTCAGGCGGACGTCGGGCTGGCCGGGGCGGGGTCCGCCGGCTTGGCCGCGGCGCCTTCGCCGGCGACCGCGCCGCCCGAAGCGCCGCCCGACGCCGCGCCCGAGCCGGCGGAACCACCGCCGTTCCGGAAATCGGTTACGTACCAGCCGGAGCCCTTGAGCTGGAAGCCGGCCGCCGTGACCTGCTTGGCAAAGGCATCCTGGCCGCACTCAGGACAAGTGGTAAGCAGGGGGTCGGATATTTTCTGCAGGACGTCCTGCGCGTGTCCGCAAGCGCTGCACTTGTAAGCGTAAATAGGCACGACAAAATTCCACGAAAAAGTACGACAAAACCGCTTAATTTTAGCCGTTTTTGCCGATAGATACCCATAACGCGCCGGGGCCGGCGCGGCCTTTCACGGCGCCGCCGCCCCCGTTCGTGCGATTCGAGCGCCCGAAGCAGCCGGGCCGCGCGGCGCGCCGGCCCTAAAAAGAGGGCAGCATGAACATCCCCGCCGCCACCAGCGTGGGCAGGGAGGCCGCGAACAGCAGCTTCAGGGGCGAGATCGCGCCGTCCGGGAAGCAGCCCTTCAGGATGGCGAAGCCGGCCGGGTTCGGCGCGTTGGCGATGACGGTGAGCCCCCCGCCGGTGACCGCCCCCGCCACCAGCATGTAGCGCCAGACTTCGCTGGTGCCTTCCACCAGCGATCCCAGATAGGTCAGCGCCGCGTTGTCGGTGACCGCCGTCAGGGCGGTGGCGCCCCAATACAGGACCATGGGCGAGAGCCCGCCCAGGAGATCCTGCAGCCACCATTTCTGCAGGCCGCCCAGCACCACCAGGCCCGCCAGGAAGAAGCCCACCATCAGGCCTTCGCGTATCAGCAGCGGATTCTGGTGGCGCTGATAGGCGTGCGCATAGCCGATGAACAGCATGAGGAAGCCCAGGAAGATGATCGGGTGATGGGCCGACAGCACGACGCCGACCAGGAAGACGGTATGGATGGCGATGACGATCCATGGCACGGGCGGGCGCCGGTCGGCCGCTTCCTGGGCCGGCCCGGCGCCTATGGTGCCGTCGAGCAGGTGTTTGGCGCTGACCATGGTCAGCACGCCCGCGTTGATGAATACGGCGGCGGCGGCGCGCCAACCGAAATGCGTCGCCATGTAGGCGGTATCCCAGCCGAAGGTTTGCGCCACCATCAGGACGGGCGGCGCGGCATAGGCGGTGAGCACGCCGCCGATGGAGATGTTCACGAACAGCACGCCTATGGTCATGTACTTGAAGCCGGCCTGCTCGCTGCGGCCGAAATAGGCGTCGCGCAGCAGCAGGGCCGCGAGCGTCATGGCGGCCGGTTCCGTGATGAACGAGCCCGCCAGCGGCACCACCGACATGATGACGAAGTACATGGCCAGTTCCCGCCTCATGGGCAGCAGGCGCGCGAGCACGCGCACCAGCTTGCCGACGAGTTCGAGTATGGGCCGGCTGGCGGCCACCACCATGATCGCGAACACGAATGCCGGTTCGGTGAAGTTGCGCGTGTCGATGTAGGTGACGGTGTCGCCCACCCCCGACAGCAGGGCCATCACGGCCAGCATCACGCAGGCCCAGACGCCGAATACCGCCTCGACTTCCGACAGCAGGTGCCAGAGCCCGGCGTGCGTGCCGCCGCGATTGGCGAGCCGCGCGAACACGGGAACGGAGAAGGTGTGGATGATGGCGATCGCAAAAAGAGCCGTTGCCAGATATTCCAGGAAGCTGGTCATTCAGTCCGCCTTGTCGAGGAAACGGCGTTGATTGTCGCACGCTGGGCGGAAAAAGAGGAGAGGCCGCCGCCCCGGCCGCCTCCTATGGCAGCACGGTGCCGGCCAGGGCGGCGGCCAGCAGCAGCACGCCCACCGCCATGTTGGCGCGGAACAGCATGAAGTTGCGGTCGGGGTGCGCCAGGCTGAAGACCGTCATTTGCCAGACGAAATGGCCGGCGATGGCGGCGATCACGACGTAATACGGCCAGTCCATGCCCATGGACCACCCGCCCCACGCCCAAAGCGCGATCGTCGCGGCGTAGAACCCGCTGATCCAGGCCTTGCCCTTGTCGGCAAAGCGCATGGCGGTGGAATGCAGGCCCAGCTTGAGGTCATCGCGCACATCGACGTAGGCATAGATGGAGTCGTACCCCACTTGCCACAGCACCGCGCCCAGCCACATGGCCACCGCCCCCAGGGGGACAGTGTTCTGCGTGTCCGACCAGGCCATGAGCATGCCCCAGTTGAAGCCTATGCCCAGCACCACTTGGGGCCAGTAAGTGAAGCGCTTGCACAAGGGATAGACGATGACGATGGGCAGCAGCGCAACGGCCAGCCACCGGCTGTATTCGTTCAGCGCGAGCAGCAGCAGCGCGCAAACCGCCAGCTGCGCCAGCACGAACCACAAGGCCTGGCGCAGGCTGATCTGCCCGCTGGTCAGCGGCCGGAAACGCGTGCGCTCCACCTGCTTGTCGATGTCGCGGTCGAAGATGTCGTTGAAGCAGCACCCGATGCCGCGCATCAGCAGCGCGCCCAGCGAGAATATGAACAGCCGGAACAAGGTCGGCCAGCCGTCCGCGGCCTGCACCAGCGCGGCCAGGCAGGGCAGCAGCGTCAGCCAGGTGCCCACCGGGCGGTCCAGGCGGCACAGGCGCGCATAAGGCCCCCAGGAACGGGGCAGCCAGCGCTCCACCCAGTCGTCGGGCCGCATGTCGGCCAGGTCGGGGGTGCCGGGCGCCGCCGGTTCCAGGAGCTTGCCCAGGTGTTCGGGCCGCGGGGATCCGGGTTTGGGCGATGCCATCTGGGATCAGCTTTCCTTGATCAATTGCCCCAGTATGGCGATGCCGGCGCGGATCTTGTCTTCGGGCACGGTGACGAAGCTGAGGCGCAGGGTGTTGGCCTTGGCGCCGGCGCCCGCATAGAAGGGCTCGCCCGGCACGAAGGCCACGTTGCGTTCGATGGCGCGCGCCAGCAGCTTGGTGCCGTCGATGTGCTCCGGCAGCGTCACCCAGATGAACATGCCGCCTTCGGGGCGCGTCCAGCTTGCGGTGGCGGGGAAATGCTGGGCCATTGCGTCCAGCATGTAGCCGCATTGCTGCTTGTACAAGTCGCGCACCATGGGCAGATGCTGGGTCAGGAAGCCGCCCTTGATGGTTTCATACACCGCCATCTGGGTCAGGGTGGCGGTGTGCAAGTCGGTGGCCTGCTTGATCTGCACCAGCTTGGCGATGATGTGGCGCGGCGCGGCGATATAGCCCAGGCGCAGGCCCGGCGCCAGCACCTTGGAGAAGGTGCCCAGGCGCACCACGGTGGCGCCGGCCGCGCGCCCGATGCCCAGCAAGCCGGGCAAGGCCTCGCCGGCGTAGCGCAATTCGCCGTAGGGGTCGTCTTCGACGATGGGGATCTGCAGCGCCGCGCAGCGCTCCGCCAGGGCGTGCCGGCGTTCCAGGCTGAGCGTCAGGCCGGTGGGGTTCTGGAAATTGGGCAGGGCGTAGATGAAGCGGGCGCCGGCCGCGCTGTCGGCCGTCAGGCCCTCGGGTATCAGGCCGCCGCCGTCGGTGGGCACGGCCACGTAGGTGGGTTCGAACAGGGAAAAGGACTGCAGGGCGCCCAGATAGCTGGGCGCTTCCACCAGCACCTTGCTGCCGGGATCGATGAACAGCTTGCCCAGCATGTCGAGCGCCTGCTGGGAGCCCGACACGATGAGGATTTCGTCGGGCGAGACGTCGGCCCCGACTCGTTTCAGGTCTTCCGCCACCCAGGCGCGCAGGGGCGCATAGCCTTCCGTGGGGCCGTACTGCAGGGCCGACCGGCCGTTCTGGGCCAGGACACGCCCGAACGCTTCATTGATCACGTCTACCGGAAAACCCTGAGGGGCGGGCAGGCCGCCGGCAAAGGAAATGATTTCGGGCCGCTCGGTGACTTTCAGGATTTCCCGGATCGTCGAACTGGTCAGCTGCTGCGCGCGTTGCGAAAAAGTATAAGGATGGGTGTACGAATCCATGGTTCCTGAAAATTCCCCGATAAAGAGCAAAGAGTGACAACTCTTTAGGTTACCGCAAATTAGTCCTTGCGGCGCTGATCGCGCCGCACGTTGCGTATCAGCCACCAAAACAGGGAAAAGGAACACGCCAAGCCCACGCCGAATATGCCCAGGACGATCCATTCGCCAGTCGTCATCTCCACCTCACTGTTCTCTGTTGCAGCCATACGGAAATTCTTTATAATTTTACCCCCACTTTTTTGCCGTTAGCCGGCCGCAGGACCTGTATGGACCAAGCCCGAAGCAGGACCCGAACCACGAGCCGGGCAAAGCTCGGCCCATGCCCCAAGCAGGGCCCACGCCCCGGGCTGCCCCGGCGGAGCGCATGATGGCGCCCTATGAGCAGCTTTTGGAGCGCCTGGCGGACCAGGGCTGGGCCGTCGCCGACGACCTGATGGACGCGCGGCTGTGCGAGCAGCTGCGCAGCGAGTGCCGGCAGGCCTGGGCGCAAGGCCTTTTCCGGCAGGCGGGCATTGGGCGCGGCGCACAGGCCGCCACGCACACCGGCATACGGGGCGACGCCATATGCTGGCTGGAGCCCGAACAGGCCCATGGCGCAACAGCCCGCTTCCTGGAATTTGCCGAAGCATTGCGCGGGGAATTGAACCGGAATTTTTTCCTGGGCCTGAACAACGCCGAATTCCACTTCGCGCGCTACCCGGCGGGTCAGGGCTATAAAACGCACGTGGACCAGCACCGGGGCCAGCCGCATCGGAAGATTTCGTTCGTGCTTTACTTGAATTCGGAATGGGCCGCGGACGACGAAGGCGAGCTGTGCCTGTATCCGGCGCAAGACGGCGGCGCCGCGGCGCGCATCCTGCCCCTGCCGGGCCGGGTGGCGCTGTTCAGGAGCGATACCATTCCGCATGAAGTCCGGCCCTGCAAGCGCACCCGCTGGAGCCTGACGGGCTGGTTCCGCAGCGACCCGCGGCCCTATCCCTAGGCGTGTCGGCGCTGAAAGCGCCCTGGCGGCCTTCCCGGCGCGCCGCCTGGCCGGGCAAAGCGCCCTCCCGTGGCGCCGGCGCGCTAATGGTGCAGTATCTTCGATAGAAATTGCCGGGCGCGCGGCGAGCGTTCTTCCAGCCGCCCGAAGAAGGCTTCGCTGTCGCAGTCTTCGACGATCTTGCCGGCGTCCATGAACACGACGCGGTCCGCCACTTTGCGGGCGAAGCCCATTTCGTGGGTGACGACCATCATGGTCATGCCCTCGCGCGCCAGGTCGACCATGACGTCGAGCACTTCGTTGACCATTTCCGGATCCAGCGCCGAGGTGGGTTCGTCGAACAGCATGGCGATCGGGTCCATGGCCAGGGCGCGTGCGATCGCCACGCGCTGCTGCTGCCCGCCGGACAGCTGGCCGGGGAACTTGTCTTTGTGGGCCAGCAGGCCCACGCGTTCCAGCAGGGCGCCGGCCCGGGCGGCGGCTTCTTCCTGGCTGCGGCCCAGGACCTTGGTCTGGGCCAGGGTGAGATTCTGCGTCACCGTCAGGTGAGGAAACAGCTCGAAACTCTGGAAGACCATGCCGATGCGGGCGCGCAGCTTGGGCAGGTTGGTGTCGGGCGCCCCCACCGACACGCCGTCGACCAGGATCTCGCCCTTCTGGAAGGGTTCCAGGCCGTTGACCGTCTTGATCAGCGTCGATTTGCCCGAACCGGACGGACCGCACACGACCACCACCTCGCCGTTCGACACCTGGGTCGTGCAGTCGTCCAGCACCTGGGTCGCGCCATACCATTTGCTGACGTGCTTTATTTCTATCATTCAGGCTCCTGCTAGTCTTTCGGATCTTATCGCGCCATGCTCGTGCGCTCGCGCAGCCGGCGCACGAGCAGCGAAGCGGAATAGCTCATGATGAAGTACACCACGGCCACGAACAAGTACATTTCTATCAGCCTGCCGTCGCGCTGCGCGACCTTGGTGGCGGCGCCCAGGAAGTCGGTCAGGGACAGCACGTAGACCAGCGAAGTGTCCTGGAACAGCACGATGGTCTGCGTCAGCAGGATAGGCGTCATGTTGCGGAAGGCCTGCGGCAGCACGACCTTGCCCATGACCTGCCAATAGGTCATGCCCAGCGCATAGCCGGCGGCCAGCTGCCCGCGCGGCACCGACTGTATGCCCGCCCTCATGATTTCGCAGAAATAGGCCGCCTCGAACAAGGTGAAGGTGACCAGCGCCGACGTGAACCCGCCCACCGAAATGGGCCGGCTGGCGCCGGTCAGCCACGCGCCGATATAAGGCACCAGGAAATAGAACCAGAAGATGACCAGGATGAGCGGCAGCGCCCGCAGCAGGTTCACGTAGAGGCCGGCCACCCAGGCCAGCGGCTTGATGCCGGACAGGCGGCACATGGCCAGCAAGGTGCCCAGCACCAGCCCGCCGAACGCGGAAAACACCGTCAGCTTGATCGTGAAGACCATGCCGTCCCGGAAGAGATAGACCCAGGAACGCTGGATGACATCGAAATCGAAGCCGTTCATGCCGCGCCCTCCTTCGTGGAGGTATCGGGCCCGAAGAAGCCCGGCACCGCCATCCGCCGCTCGATCAGGCTCATGCCCCTGACTACGATGAGGTTCAGGATGAGATAGAACAGGGTCGCCATGGCGAAGGTTTCAAAGACCTGGAAACTGAATTCCTGCATGGATCTCGCCGCGCCGACGAGTTCGAACAGGCCGATGGTGAACGCCACGGACGTATTCTTGATGAGGTTCAGCAGCTCGGACGTCAAGGGCGGCAGGATGATCCTGAACGAACTCGGCAGCAGGATGTACCGATAGACCTGGATGGGTTCCATGCCCAGGGCCGTCCCCGCCATGCGCTGCCCCACGGGCAGCGATTCGATGCCGGCCCGGACTTGTTCGGCCACGCGCGAAGACGTATAGAACCCGAGGCACAGGACGGCCGGCAGGAAGATGCCCCAAGGCGGCGGGATCTGCTTGATGGCGTCGCCCAGCGCGCGCGGCACCAATTCGGGGATGACGAAATACCACAGGAACATCTGGACCAGCAGGGGGATGTTGCGCAGCAATTCGACGTAGGCGGTGCCCAGCCGCCGGGCCCAGCCGATTTGCGTGGTGCGCGCCACCCCCACCACCGTGCCCATGGACAGGGCCAGCACCCAGGAAAGGCATGCCGTGCCCACCGTCCAGGCCAGACCCCACAGCAAGGTCTCCATGTAGGTGACGCCGCCCGGCGCCTCGTTGAAAAACACCAACCAATTCCAGTTGTAATTCATGCTGTGCTCCGGTACGGCTCATGACACCAAACGCCCGCCGCGCGGGCTTGCAGCGCGGCGGGCAAGGCGCGCGAAGCGCGCGCCCGAAACGGCGACGGCTATTTATAGACGTTGGGGTCGGCCGAATCGGTCGGGTTGGCGATCGCCTTCTTGAGCTGTGCGCTCATGGGCAGATTCAGGTTCACGTTCTTGGGCGGAATGGGCGACTCGAACCACTTCTTGTAGAGCTGCGCCAGCGAGCCGTCCTTCATCATGCCCTTGATGGTGTCGTCGACGATCTTCTTGAATTCGGGGTCGTCCTTGGGGATCATGAGCGCATAGGGTTCGATGGTGTAGGCGTCCTTGCTGATCATCCATTCGGAGGGATCGCGCGAGGTGGCCACCAGCCCGGCCAGCAGGATGTCGTCCATGAAGAAGGCCGCCGCCCGGCCGCTGGCCACCGTGAGCTGGGCTTCGGCGTGGTCTTTGGCGGCGATGATGTTCAGGTTGAGCTTTTGCTCTTCGTTGGCGCTGGTCAGCCAGCGGATATTGCTGGTGCCGGCCGTGGACACCACGGTCTTGCCCTTGAAGTCTTCGAGCTTGTTCAGGTTGGACGATTTCTTGGCCAGGAAGCGCGTGGCCGTGACGAAGGTGGTGGGCGCGAACCACACCTGGGCCTGCCGTTCTATGGTGTTGGTGGACGAGCCGCAGTTCATGTCCACCGTGCCGTTGGCAAGCAGGGGGATGCGGGTGGACGAGGTGACCGGCACCAGCTTGATGTTGATCTTGTCGACGCCGATTTTCGCTTTCACGGCATCGATGATCTTGTAGCAGATGTCGAGCGAATATCCGATGGGCTTCTGTTTGTCGTCCAGATAGGAAAACGGGATGGAAGAATCGCGGTGGCCCAGGGCGATTTCGCCCGAGGACTTGATTTTTTCCAGCCTGCCGTCCGCATACACCGGCGCCGCCGCCATCACCGCGAAAGCCGTCAAACAAGTCAATGCACTTTTTTTCATGTCTAGAACTCCTTGGTATGCTTAAAAAATCTGGCGATAGCCATAAAGGCCGACTGCCCCGCCAGTGTGCACAAACACCACGTTCTCCCCCTTCTTGAAATGGCCGGCGCGGATCAGAGCGATCAGCCCCGCCATGCCCTTGCCCGAATACACCGGATCCAGCAAGACGGCCTCGTGCTCGGCCGTCAGGCGTATTGCCTCTATCATCGCCTCGGTGGGCACGCCGTAACCGGCGCCCACATAGTCGGAATTCGCCACGACGTCGCTGCGCTTCGCCGCGGCAGCCGGCAAGCCCATGAAGTCAAGCGTATTCTGCACGAGCCGCCACACATTGCCCTCCTGGATATCCCTTTGTGCACGCACGCTGATGCCGTATACGGGTATTCCGCTATTGCCGGCCGCCAACCCCACGACCAGGCCCGCCTGGGTGCCCGTGCTGCCCGTGGCATGCACGACGTGGTCGATGCGCACGCCCTGTTCGAAGGACTGGTTCAGCAGTTCCTGGGCGCAGGCCACATACCCCAACGCGCCCACCGGGTTCGATCCGCCGCCGGGAATCACATAGGGCTTGCGCCCGTCGCCGCGCAACGCGTCGGCCAGCTTTTCCATCTCGGCCTGCATGTTGGTGCCGGCCGGGTAGCGGGCGACGATCTCGCCGCCCAGGAGGCGGTCCAGCAGCACGTTGCCGGACTCGTCGTACTCGGGGCCGGCGCCGCTGACCCGCTCTTCGAGAAGGATTTTGCAGCGCAGGCCCAGCTTCGCGGCGGCGGCCACCGTCTGGCGCGCATGGTTGGATTGCACCGCGCCCTGGGTGATCAGCGTGTCGGCGCCCCGCGCCAAGGCGTCGGCGACCAGGAATTCGAGCTTGCGGGTCTTGTTTCCGCCGGTCGCCAGCCCGGTGCAGTCATCGCGCTTGATATAAAGATTCGGCCCGCCCAGATGCGCGCTCAAGCGAGGCATGAATTCCAGCGGCGTCGGGAAATGGCCGAGCCGGACACGGGGATAGGCGGCAAGATGCATGGCACACAACTCCTGTTACAAGTATGCCAGCCATGGTACTGAGCGCTAGGTGATTTGCCTAATACAAATTTCTTGTTTCAGCATGCATTATTTGCATAATGTCGGAGGGCAAGCGATGAAAATGGTCTGGATCGAAGATCTGATCGCCCTTGCGGAAGCGGGCACATTTTCGCGGGCGGCGGTCCTGCGCAACGTGTCGCAGCCTGCTTTTTCACGGCGCATACAGCTGTTCGAAGCCTGGCTGAACGCCGAGCTCATCGACCGGCGCAGCCAGCCCATCCGCCTTACCCCTATAGGCGAACGGCATATCGCGGCCTTCCGCTCGCTGCTGCACGACATGAACCAGCTGCGCAACCGCATACAGTCCGAAAGCGCCTACCAGACCCGGGTCACGCTGGCGACCCAGCATTCCCTGACCATCACCCTGCTGCCGGGCCTGCTGCAGCAACTGAACGACCACGGCATCGCGCACATAGACTTCAACGTGCGCTCCGAGAACCGCGACGAATGCGTGGCGGCCTTCATGCTGGGCCAGGCCGACCTGCTGCTTTGCATGGAAGAAAAGCACGACTTGCTGAGCGACCGCATGCCCGCCGCCTGCCGCCATTCCATGGGAGTGGAGACCCTGATCCCGGTGTCCGCGCGCACGGCCGGCGGCGCCCCGCTGCACATGCCGCGCGCGGGCCAGGCGCTGAAGCTGCTGGGCTTCCCGCAAGACAGCTTCCTGGGGCGGGTGGTGCAGCGCACCTGCCTGGGCACGCTATCCCTGCAGCATCCCATCGAAATCGTGCATGAATCCATTTTCCTGGCCGGGGTGAAGGACATGGTCAAGTCCGGCTTCGGCATGGCATGGCTGCCCCGCAGCCTGGTGCGGCGGGAACTCGAATCCGGCGAGCTGCTGTCCCTGGCCGACTCCCCCGGGCTGAAAACCGTGGAATTCGAGCTGGGCCTCTACCGCAACCCGTTGGCCGCCCACGCGGACGCCACGCGCCAGGTCTGGGACATCCTGGCGTCGGAGCCGGAAACCCGCCCCGCCTACGGCCCGCCGCCACCCGGCGAGCCGCGCGGGAGCGCGCCGGCCCGGGCGCGGGCCGGCGCCCGCTCATGAATCGGACTTGTGCTCCGGCTTGCCTTTCCGCTTGGTGGAAGCCAGTTCATCGAGCTCCTTCTCGGACATCGATTCATACATGGACCTGGACGCGCCCTTCAGGTCCTTGACCTTGGTGTCGCCGCGCTTGGCGGACAGCGCCGCGCCCGCCGCTTTTTGCTGGGCCTGGGATTTCGCCGGCATGATCTTGCTCCTGTAGGAAGAAGGGGGCCGGACCGATGCCGGGTCCGGCTCACCCATTATTCTTCCGCCCGCGCGCCGGGATCAAGCCACCGGATATGGCTTGTGTAACAGATCTTCAGGCGGCGGCGATGCGCGCCGCAATGTGCGCCAGGGCTTCTTCGACCTGGTCGATCAGGATCAGGCACAGGTCGCCCGGCTGCAGTCGCTCCAGCGCCGTATCGATGGCCAGGAACTCGCCATGCAGCTCCTGCACGTGGGTCGCCCGGCGCGCGTTCGTCAGCCCCGCCCGCAACAACGCCAGGACTTCGCCGTCGGCCCGCCCGCGCTGGCACATGTCTTCGTACAGGATCACATCGTCGAAGGCGTCGCCCAGGATTTCGGTCTGCCGGCGTATGTCGACGTCGCGCCGGTCGCCCGCGCCGCTGATGACCACGCTGCGCCGATGCGCCGGCATGGCATTGACGGCCTGCACCAGCGCCGCGATGGCGTCGGGGTTGTGGCCGTAATCCGCGATCAGCGTGGCCCCGCGATACGAAAAGACATTGAACCGGCCCGGCGCGGTGCCGGCGTCGTTCACGAAGGACGCGATGCCCGCGCGCACGCCGGCCCAGTCCAGCCCCAGCGCCCACGCCGCGGCCAGGGCCGCCATGGCGTTCTCGACCTGGAAGCCGATGAGGCCGTTGCGCACCAGCGGTATGGCGCTCAGATCGATGCGGTGCTCGAAGCCGCCTTCGGCCATGACCACCGCGCCGCCTTCCACGTACACCGACCGCCGGCCCTGGGCGCGATGCGTGGCCAGCACCGGATGGTTGCGGTCCTGCGCGAAATAGATGACGGAGCCGGGGCAGTTGTCGGCCATGGCCGCGACGATGGGGTCGGCGGCATTCAGCACGGCATAGCCGTCGGGCGCCACGTTCTCGACGATCACCCGCTTGACGATGGCCAGGTCCTCGACGGTGGTGATGAAGTTCAGGCCCAGGTGATCGCCCGTGCCCACGTTCGTGACCACGGCCACGTCGCAGCGGTCGAAGCCCAGGCCCTCGCGCAGCACCCCGCCCCGCGCGGTCTCGAACACCGCCGCATCGACGTCCGGATGCAGCAGCACGTTGCGCGCGCTGCGCGGCCCGCTGCAGTCGCCGGTATCGATGCGGTTCCGGCCGATGTAGACGCCGTCGGAATTGGTCATGCCGACGCGCAAGCCGGTCGTGGCGACGAGATGCGCGATCAGGCGGACGGTCGTGGTCTTGCCGTTGGTGCCGGCCACGGCCACGACGGGGATCCGGCCGTTGGCCCCGTCGGGAAACATGTTGTCGATGACGGCGTCGCCGACGGCCCTGCCCTTGCCGAAGGACGGGTTCAGGTGCATGCGCAGACCCGGCGCGGCATTGACTTCCACGATGCAGCCGGCCTGCTTGTCCAGCGGGTCATACACGTTTTCGCTGACCAGGTCGATGCCGCAGATGTCCAGGCCGACCATTTGCGCCGCCGCGACCGCGGTGGCGGCCAGCTCGGGATGCACGTGGTCGGTGACGTCGGTCGCCGTGCCGCCGGTGCTCAGGTTGGCGTTGTTGCGCAGGGTGACCAGCACGCCTTTTTCAGGCACGGAATCGGCGTGGTAGTTCTGCGCCGCCATGGTCGCCAGGGCGATGTCGTCCAGCCGGATCTTGGTGAGCGAGCTGCCGTGGCCCTCGCCCCGCAGGGGGTCGGCGTTGATCTGCGCGACCAGCTGCGCAATGCTGCGCTCGCCGTCGCCGATGACCTGGGGCGGGTCCCGGCGGGCGGCCGCCACCAGCTTGTCGCCGACCACCAGCAGGCGGAAGTCATGCCCGGGGTAGTAGCGTTCCACGATGACGTCCGGCGTGATCTCCGCCGCCAGGGCATAGGCCGCCATGACTTGTTCGCGGGTCTGGATGTTGACCGTCACGCCCCGGCCCTGGCTGCCGTCGCACGGCTTGAGCACGACGGGGCCGCCGATTTCGGATGCGGCGCGCCAGGCGTCTTCGGCGCTGTCCACGCAGCGCCCCGCCGGCACCGGCACTCCGGCGGCGGCCAGCAGCCGTTTCGTCAATTCCTTGTCCTGCGCGATTTCCTCGGCAATGGCGCTGCTGCTGTCGGTCTCGGCGGCCTGTATCCGGCGCTGCCGGCTGCCCCAGCCGAACTGCACGAGGCTGCCTTCGGTGAGCCGCCGGTAGGGAATGCCGCGCCGGACCGCGGCCTGCACGATGGCGCCGGTGCTGGGCCCCAGGCGGATGTCCTCGTTCAATTCACGCAGCTTCGACAGGCCTTCGGTGATGTCGAACGGCAGGTTCTGCATGGCCGCGACGCACAGCTGCTGGGCAAGGTCGAAAGCCTGTCGGCCCACCGCTTCTTCGCTGTATTCGACGATCACCTGGTATACGCCCGGCTCGATGGTGGGCGCGGCGCGGCTGAACGCCACGGGGCAGCCCGCCTGCGACTGCAGTCGCAGCGCCGCGTAGGCCAGCGCATGGGCCAGCGAGTTCGCGGGTTCCTGGCTGGTGGAGCGCAAGATGTCGACGTCCGGGAAGCGCGCTCGCAGGCGGATCTCGAAGGCATCGACATCGCTGATCGCGCGCTCGGCCTCAGTGCATGAAACGATTGCTTCGATGACGGTTTGCCGGCACCAGAGGTTGGGGCCGCGCAGCGCGCGTACACGGGAAACTTCCATCAGATGATTGTCCTTGTTGCCAAGATGATCGATATGCCTGCGCGCTCAGGCGGACGCGCCGACGGCGGACGCCTGGGCGGCATCGGGCGATGCCGCGGCGTCCACGCCGAAAGTTTCCACGCCGATCCGTATCACGTCCCGGCCTATGCCCAGCGCCCAGGCGGCGGCCACCGCCGCCAGCATGTTGCTCAGCGCGTAGCCCCGCTCGCAGGCGGCGAGCGATGGAATGGATGCCAGGTCGGTGACGACGGTTTCGTTCAGGCCCTGGGCCATCACGACCTGGCCGTGGCGGACCGACACGGTGCGCCCCCCCGACTGCCGGTGCGCGGCGATGATGCCGTCGTCCGGGCGCAGGCCGAAGAATATGACCGAGCCGTCGCAGAGCCCGGCCAGGTCGGCCACCGCCGCGTCGTCCGCGTTCAGTATGGCCGCGCCGTCGGGCAGGACCACGTCGACCTGGGTCCGGTAGACCTTGACCATCTGGTCGGGGTCGCCCATGTACAGCTCCGGGAACACGTCCGCGGGATCGATGTTGGTCACGATGCCGATCTGGCAGCGATCGTAGGCCAGGCCTTCGCCGAGTATCGTGCGCGCGCCGTTCTCGATGACGCCCGCCTGCACCGCGCGGTTCAGCAGCACCCTGCGGGCGGCGTCCCAGTTGGCCCCGTCGTTCTTCTGCACGTGCCGGCGGCCGAAATACAGGCCGTGGCTGCAGGCCAGCCCGGTGTATGCGCCGGAGAGCTGCGTCAGCCACGCCACGATGCGCGCCACGCTCGTCTTGCCCTTGCTGCCGCTGATGCCGACGATGGGAATGTGGCCCGTGTCCCCTTCGGGGAAAAGATGATCGACGATGGCGCGGCCGACGGGCCGGGGCTTGCCGGCCGCCGGCTTCAAATGCATGAGCAGGCCGGGACCGGCGTTGACTTCGACGATGGCGCCGCGCTGTTCGTCCAGCGGCCGGGAGATGTCCTCCGCCACCAGGTCCACACCCGCGATGTCCAGGCCCACGACCCGCGCGGCCAGTTCCACCGCCGCCGCCACGCTGGGGTGCACGTTGTCGGTGATGTCTATGGATACGTTGCCGTTGCGCTGTATGAGCACCGTCACGCCCGGCGCGGGCACCGACGTCGCACTGAGGTTCTGGCGCGCGAGCTCGAGCCGCGCCGCGGAATCCAGGCGGATGGGATTGAGCGGGTGGTCTTCGTCGCGGCCGCGGCGCGGGTCGGAGTTCAGCTGGATCTCGATGAGCGCCTCGACCGTGTTGACGCCGTCGCCCACCACCACCGCCGCGTCGCCCCGGGCCGCGGCGACCATGCGGCCGCCGACCACCAGCAGGCGGTGCTCGTCGCCCAGCACGAAGCGCTCGACGACCACGCCGCTGCCTTCATCGACGGCGACGGCGTAGGCCGTCTCGATTTCTTCCCGCGTGGTCAGGTTGGTGAACACGCCCCGGCCGTGGTTGCCGTCGCTGGGCTTGACGACGACGGGCAGGCCGATGTCCTGCGCGGCCTCCCAGGCTTCTTCGACGCTGCCGACCAAGCGCCCTTCCGGCACGGGCACGCCGCAGGCATGGAGCAGGCTCTTGGTCAGGTCCTTGTTGCGCGAAATGCTTTCGGCGATGGCGCTGGTGCGGTCCGTTTCCGCCGTCCAGATGCGGCGCTGGCGCGCGCCGTAGCCCAGCTGCACGAGATTGGCCTCGCTCAGGCGTATGGTCGGGATGTCGCGGTCGTCGGCCGCTTCCACGATGCAGCCGGTGCTCGGCCCCAGGCGCAATTCTTCCGCCAGTTCGCGCAGCCTTTCGATGCAGCCCGGCACGTCGTAGGGTTCGTCGCGTATGGCGGCCATGACGAGGTCGCGGGCGCAATACAGGGCCTCGCGCGTCAATTCTTCATGCCAGGCGCGGACGATGACCTTGTACACGCCGCGCACCGGGGTTTCGCGCGCGCGGCCCAGGCCGCCCGGCATGCCGGCCAGGCCCTGCAATTCCAGGCTGACGTGTTCCAGGATGTGGGCGGGCCAGGTGCCCTGGCGCAGGCGCTGCAGGAAGCCGCCGCGCTCGCCGACGCTGCAGCGATGTTCCACCAGGCTGGGCAGCCATGCGACCAGGCGCTCGTAGAAGCCCGGTATGAGATTGGATGGATAATCTTCCAGTTCCCCGATATCGACCCATGCTTCCATCACCGGGCGGTACGCCCAGATGTTGGGGCCGCGCAACATCACCATATTGGTGAATTCAATGTTTTTCGTCTGCATCTTGAAAGGGGAAACCAGAAGAGGAACAAGAATCGCAATAGCGATTGGAGAGTATTTAACGGCAAATGCCCCCGAATGTGTTTGCCAAGCGGGTCGCCGGGGGCGAAAATCGATGTCTCAGAGGCAAAAAAACCACAATGGACGGCGCCGACTCAACCCCTGGGGCGCATTCAACGTGACAATAGCGCACCTGAATCACGCGTGACCCCATGAGTACGAAATCTAGCAATAGCGGCGCCAGCCATACCGCCGGGCTGCCCGGCAACTGGCGCAGCGCCCTATCCGATCAGCTGGCGGAGGATGAAACCATCGTCGCGTGGCTTGCCACCGATTTGAGCGCGCAATTGCGGTATGCCGACGGCCTGATCGTCCTGACGAACCGGCGCCTGCTCGCGAAAGAGGCGGCGGACGCCGACTGGCGCTCCTGGCCGCTGGATCCGGGGCTGAAAATGCAGCACCACGACCATGCCGGCGTCGGCACGCTGGAACTGCACGACGCGCAAGCCCGGCGCGGCATATGGCGCTACACCCTGAAGCACAACGCCGCCGCCGTCCATCTGCAGGAAACGTTCAACCGCCTGCGCAAGCAGCGCCCGGGAACGGCGCTTGCCGTGGCGCCCCCGCCGGACGGCGCCGCCGCGGGCTCCGCCGCCCAGGACAAGCCGCCGTCCACCTGGGCGCTGCTGCGCCTGTGGCAGTTCGCCAGGCCGTATCGCGGCGCCCTGCTCGCGGGCTTCCTGCTGACCATCGCCTCCACGGCCGCCGCCCTGGTCGCGCCCTATCTGACCATGCCGCTGATGGACGAGGTCCTGATCCCCTTCCAGAACGGCGCGCCCATCGATTACCGCCTGGTCAAGCTGTATCTGGGCGGCTTGCTGCTGTCTTCGCTGCTGGCCTGGCTGCTGGGCTGGGGCCGCACCTACATACTGGCCTGGGTCAGCGAACGCATAGGCGCCGATCTGCGCACCGCCACCTACCGCCATCTGCAGTCCCTGCCGCTGCAATTCTTCGGCGGCAAGCGCACGGGCGACCTGATCTCGCGCATCGGCTCCGAGTCCGACCGCATCTGCGTGTTCCTGTCCCTGCACCTGCTGGACTTCGCCACCGACGTGCTGATGATCGCCATGACGGCCGTCATCCTGTTCGCCATCAACCCCTGGCTCGCCGCCGCCACGCTGATCCCGCTGCCCATCATCGTCTGGATGATCCACCTGGTCAGGGACCGGCTGCGCCATGGCTTCGAACGGGTGGACCGGATCTGGTCGGAAATCACCAACGTGCTGGCCGACACCATACCCGGCATACGGGTGGTCAAGGCCTTCGCCCAGGAAAAGCGCGAAGTGGCCCGCTTCCGCGAGGCCAACAACCGCAATCTCGCGGTCAACGACCGGGTCAACACGCTGTGGTCGCTGTTCGCCCCCACCGTCACCCTGCTGACGGAAATCGGCCTGCTGGTCGTCTGGGCCTTCGGCATCTGGCTGGTGGCGCAGAAATCCATCACGGTCGGCGTGCTGACGGCCTTCCTGGCCTATATCGGCCGCTTCTACGTGCGCCTGGACTCCATGAGCCGCATCGTGTCCTTCACCCAGAAGGCGGCGGCGGGGGCGAAGCGCATCTTCGACATCCTGGACCAGGTGTCCAGCGTGCCCGAGCCCTCCAAGCCCGCCCATATCGAGAAAGTCCAGGGCCGCATAGAACTGCGCAACGTGGGCTTCCGCTACGGCAACCGCTCGGTCATACGCCACATCGACCTGGACATCGCCCCGGGTGAAATGATCGGTCTGGTCGGCCACAGCGGCGCCGGCAAAAGCACGCTGGTCAACCTGATCTGCCGTTTCTACGATGTGTCCCAGGGCCAGATCCGCCTGGACGGGCACGACATCCGTTCGCTCTCGATCGCCGACTACCGCCGCAACATCGGCCTGGTCCTGCAGGAGCCCTTTCTGTTCTTCGGCACCATCGCCGACAACATCGCCTACGGCAAGCCCGAAGCCAGCCGGAGCGAAATCATCGCCGCGGCCCGCGCCGCCAATGCGCACGAATTCATCCTGCGCCTGCCGCACGGCTATGATTCGCTGGTCGGCGAGCGCGGCCAGGCGCTGTCGGGCGGCGAGCGCCAGCGCATCTCCATCGCCCGGGCCCTGCTCATCGATCCGCCCATCCTGATACTGGACGAAGCCACGTCTTCGGTGGACACCAGCACCGAAAAGGAAATCCAGAAAGCGCTGGACAACCTGGTGCGGGGCCGCACGACCATCTCCATCGCCCACCGGCTGAGCACGCTGCGGCAGGCGGACAGGCTGGTCGTGCTCGACAAGGGCGAGGTCGTGGAGATCGGCAGCCACGACGAACTGATGACGCGCAACGGCGCCTATTTCCGCCTGCACCAGGCCCAGGCGGCAACGCCCGAGGCCGCTTCGGCGGCCGAAGGCTGGCAGGTCGGCGCAGCAAAGGAAGCACCGTGACGGAACACCACACCACATCCGGCGGCCGGCTGAGCCGCGACGCATTCGGGCGGCTGCAGCTGGACCGGGACGGCTCCGTCGTGACCGGCCTGGTCCCGGTGCGCAGTTTCCCGATCACCGCGCCCCAGGAAGGCATCTCGCTGGTCGATCAGGAAGGCAAGGAACATCTTTGGGTGGAACGGCTGGACGCACTGCCCGCCGACATGCGGGCGGTGATCGAGGAAGAGCTGGCGAGCCGCGAGTTCATTCCGGAGATCCAGCGGATCCGCGGGGTGTCCAGCTTCGCCACGCCCAGCCGCTGGCAGGTCAGCACCGACCGCGGCGACACGGTGCTTTTGCTGAAGGCCGAAGAAGACATACGGCGCCTGTCGACCACGACGCTGCTGATCGCCGACGGCCACGGCATACAGTTCCTGATACGCAATCTGTCGGCGCTGGACAAAAGCAGCCGCAAGCTGCTGGACCACTTCCTGTGACCCTATGACGCGCGGGCGAGCGCCGCGCCGCCGCCTTCGGGAAACACCAGCTCCGAGGTGCCGGGCCGCAGCAGGCGCACGCATTCCCGGCTGGTGTCGATGCAGCCGCCGTCGCCGTACACGCCGCCCGGATCCCGCAGGCGCAGCATGCGATCCCGGATGGACGCCACTTCGCCGGGATCGCTCAGCGATTTCGCCACCAGCGCATCGACCACGTCGTCATCGACCTGCAGCTTGCCCTGGTCGTCGCGATAGGTGGCGTTGCGCCAATGGAAGAGCTCCACGCATTTCGTGGTGACCGTGAAGGGCTGGTCCCGCTTCCAGAAATTGGTGAACAGGCCGTTGCCCAGGTAGAAGACCCAGGAGCCTTCGTAGCCTTCGGCATTGGATGAATGGCCGTCGGGGTTGCGGAACCACAGGCGGTCGCCCGGCACGTAGTACATGGGCGGCAGGGGGTCGTCCATCGAGCCGTATTCGCGCAGGAAGACCTCGTGGAACTGGCCCGACATGATGGCCCGGGTCTCCCATTGGCGCTGCAGCTGCTCGAACAGCGGGGGGTTGCTGGCCTGCAGCTCTTGCGCCACGGCCAGGAGAATCACGTACTCGGTCGCCCGGTAGCATGAGAACGAATACAGCCGCTTGCTGCGGTCGGGCTGGGTGGTCAAGCGCAGCGCTTCGATCAGGTTCGCGCCTTCTTTGAGCGTGAAGCCGCTGGATTCCGCATAGCGCCAGAACGCTTCGGGCCGCTCGGCGTGTTCCGTGTCGAACGCCAGGGCGGTGCGCCGCGCGGCCTGCACGATGTTGCCGCGCACGCGCAGGGCGGACTCGAACTCGTCGAACGATGGGTAGTCGAAGGGCACCGGGCTGGCCAGCATGGCCGTCAGGATTTCTTTTTCCAGGTCCCGTGGGCTGTCCTGGGTGTCCAGGCCCAGCGTGGCGCACAGCCCGGTCGTATCGTGATCGGGCGTGAGGCCCGCGAAGCTGTCCGGCCGCAGGCAATAGCGATGCTGCGATCCGTCGCCGCCGGGAGCCGCCTGCACGCAATCCGCCAGTTGCAGGCCGTCCAGGAGCTCCATGAACCGGTGGTGCCCATGCCGAGCCGCGTCGGGCCCGTTGCCGCGGATCCCGATCCCCGGCAAAGGCCTGCTGGACGGTGGGTAATTGCTTGCGCTCATTTTGATCGTGTCTCCCCCTAGGAGTGCGCCCGGCGGGCGGAATGAAGGTTTGCCGTTTCGGGATTTTCCGTGGTATCGGGGCGGGTGCGCAAGCCCCGCGGGCGGAAATCTGCTGCTAAACTACACAGGACGACGGATCCGTTCCGCGGGCATGCAACCCCCAGGGCATGCGTACAGGAGATTCACAGGATGCCCAAAAGAGCGTCGGCCGTAGCCCCGTTCCGACACGCCACTTTCCGCTCTCTCTGGACAGCGACGCTGGCTTCGAACCTAGGCGGGCTGATACAGGCCGTCGGCGCCGGCTGGCTCATGGCCACCATCTCCGCATCCAACGACATGGTCGCGCTGGTACAGGCCGCAACCACCCTCCCCATCATGATTTTCTCGCTGGCCTCGGGCGCGCTGGCGGACAACTTCGATCGCCGCTCCATCATGCTGGTGGCGCAAAGCCTCATGATGCTGGTGTCCCTGGCGCTGGCCGTCTTCGCCTTCACCGGCCTGCTGTCGCCCTGGCTGCTGCTGGCGTTCACCTTCCTCATCGGCTGCGGAACCGCGCTGCACAACCCCTCGTGGCAGGCGTCCATGGGCGACATCGTCCCCCGGGAGGACCTGCCCGCGGCGGTCACGCTGAACAGCATGGGCTTCAACCTCATGCGCAGCGTGGGCCCGGCGGTCGGGGGGATGATCGTCGCCGTCGCGGGCGCGGCCGCGGCCTTCGCCGTGAACGCGGTCAGCTATATCGCCCTGATCCGCGCGCTGGCGGTCTGGAAGCCCGAAAAGGCCCCGCGCATGCTGCCGCGCGAACCCTTCGGCACCGCCATTTCCGCCGGCCTGCGCTATGTCGCCATGTCGCCGAACCTGCTGAAGGTGCTGTTCCGCAGCTTCATGTTCGGCCTCGCGGGCATTTCGGTGCTGGCCCTGCTGCCGCTGGTGGCCCGCGACCTGGTCGAAGGCGGCGCCTTCACCTACGGCATCCTGCTGGGCAGCTTCGGCGTGGGCGCCATCGGCGGCGCCTTGCTGAACGGGCACATCCGCGAAAGCTGGCGCAATGAAGCGATCGTGCGCGCCTCTTTCCTGGGGTTCGCCGTCAGCGTGGCGCTGCTGGGCATCAGCCGCAATTTCTGGTTCAGCTGCCTGGCCCTGCTGCCGGCGGGCGCCTGTTGGGTCATGGCGCTTTCGCTGTTCAACGTCACGGTGCAGCTGTCCACCCCGCGCTGGGTGGTGGGCCGCGCCCTGGCCCTGTACCAGACGGCCACTTTCGGCGGCATGGCGGCGGGCAGCTGGCTCTGGGGCGTGGTGGCCGAGGCCTACGGAACGGACCAGGGGCTGATCGTCTCCGGCATCGTGCTGGTGGTCGGCGCCCTGATCGGCCTGCGCTATGCCTTGCCTGAATTCGGCACGCTCAATCTGGACCCGCTCGATCGCTTCAGCGAACCCGCGCTGCGGCTCGACCTGCGGTCACGCAGCGGCCCCATCATGATCATGATCGACTACGAGATCGCGCAACAAGACGTCGGCACCTTCCTCGAAGCCATGGCCGACCGGCGCCGCATCCGCATCCGCGACGGCGCCCGGCAGTGGTCGCTGCTGCGCAACCTGGAAAACCCGCGCATCTGGACGGAAACCTATCACGTCCCGACCTGGGTGGAGTATGTCCGCCACCACCAGCGCCGCACCAAGGCGGACGCCGCCGTGGTGGACAGGCTGCAAGCCCTGCACCGGGGGCCGGAGCCGCCGCGCGTGCATCGCATGATAGAACGGCAGACCGTGCCGGTGCGGGACGACATGCCGCTGAAAGACATCCCGGAAATGCACTAGGGCCTGGCGCCTGTCAGGCTTCCAGCACGCGCAGCGGCTCGCCCGCCAGCCATTGCCGGATGTCTTCGATGGCGTCCCCGTAGTAGGTCTGGTAGTTCTGCCAGGACACATACCCGACGTGCGGGCTCAACAGCACGTTCGGCGCCTTCAATATTTCCGCATCCGCCGGCAGCGGCTCCTGGTCGAAGACGTCCAGCGCGGCGCCCGCGATGCGGCCGTCGTGCAAGGCCTCGCACAAGGCCTGTTCGTCGACCAGGGGGCCGCGCGAAGTGTTCACCAGATAGGCCGTCTTCTTCATCCAGCCCAGTTCGTCCCGGCCCACCAGATGGCGGGTGCCGGCGCTCAGCACCATGTGGATGCTCACCACGTCGGCGCGCTCGAAGAGCTGCCGTTTGCCGACGCATTCGACGTCGAAGGGCTCGCAGCGTTCAGGAGTGAGGTTGGGGCTCCAGGCGATGGCTTCCATTCCGAAGAGCTTGCCGAACTGCGCCATGCGCTGCCCCAGCTTGCCCAGGCCCAGCAGCCCCAGCGTCGTGCCTTTCAGGGACTGGCCGACGACGGGCTGCCAACGGCCGGCGCGGACGTCCGCGTCATTGCCGGCGACGCGCTTGTAGAGCGCCATGACGAGCGCCCACGCCAGCTCGGCCGCGAGCAAGGGGTCGCTGCGCGTGCCGCAGACCGGAATGCCCAGCTCGCGGCACGCCGGAACGTCGATCGCGCGGTTGCGCGAACCCGTGGTCACCAGCAGGCGCAAGTTCGGCAGCTGCCGCAGCAGCGCCCCGGGGAAGGGCGTGCGTTCGCGCATGGCGACGATGACGTCGTAGGGCTTCAGGCGCAGCGGAAGCTCGTCCGCCGGAATGGGCCGCGTGATGAAGTCCACCGACGCATCCGGGCCGAGAGCCGCCCAGTCGCCGCACTGCCTGGCCACCGCCTGATAATCGTCAAGAACCGCTATTTTCATTTGCTCACCTCGAACCATCCATGTTGAACGCGCCCATCACGGCAGGTCGAGTATAGCGAGGCGGATCGAGTGCCGGCGCATGCAAAACCGCATTCCAGCCTTGCATGGACGGTCATGTCGTCGTCAGGCGTCCTCCGCCTTGAAGCGCCGCAAGCCCTTGAAGATCAGGGGGGCCACAAGGGCAAACAAGGCAAGCCCCAGCATGATCGCGGAGCCTGGGTGCTTGAAAAACACCATGCCGTCATTCAGGCTGATCTGCAGCGCCCGGCGGAACTGGCTTTCGGCCATGGGGCCCAGGATCAGGCCCACGATCATCGGCGCGACAGGGTAATCCCAGCAGCGCATGGCATAGCCGCACAGCCCGAAAACCAGCAGCAGCCACAGTTCCGCCGCGGAGGGATTGGCCGCCAGCGTGCCCAGCGCGGCGAACACGAGTATGCCGGCGTACAGCCACGCCGGCGGTATGGCTAGCAGCTTGACCCAGACGCCCACCAGCGGCAGGTTCAGCACCAGCAGCATGAGATTGCCGATCAGGAAGCTGGCGATCAGGCCCCAGACCAGATCGGCGTTCGTGACGAACAGCAGCGGCCCCGGCACCAGGCCGAATTGCTGGAAGCCGGCCAGCATCATCGCGGCCGTGGCCGACGTCGGCAAGCCCAGAGCCAGGAGCGGCACCAGCGTGCCGGTCGCTGCCGCGTTGTTGGCCGCCTCGGGCCCGGCCACGCCCTCAATGGCGCCATGGCCGAATTCTTCGGGATGGCGGGCGACCTTGCGTTCCAGGGTGTACGACAGCAGTGTCGGGACTTCGGCGCCTCCCGCCGGGAGCGCACCGATGGGAAAACCCAGCCCGAATCCACGCAGCCAGCTCTTCCAGGAGCGCGCCCAATCCCGGCGCGTCATCCACAAAGAGCCGCGCACGGGCTCGATTTCTTCCGCGGCGCCATGGAATCGTGATGCCATGTAGAGCGTCTCGCCCACCGCGAACAGGCCCACGACCAATGTCGTGATCGAAATGCCGTCCAGAAGGATGGGCAGGCCGAAATCCAGCCTGGCCTGCCCCGTGAGCTTGTCTATGCCGACGAGCCCGAGCGTCAGGCCCAGCGCAAGGCTGGTCAGGCCGCGCAGGACGGAACTGCCGAAGGTTGCCGACACCGTGACGAAAGCCAGCGTCATCAGCGCGAAGTAGTCCCAGGGGCCGAAACGCACGGCGAACTTGACCAATACCGGCGCCAGCAACGCCAGGCCCAGCGTCGCCAGCGTGCCCGCCACGAAGGACCCGATGGCCGCCGTGGAGAGCGCAGGCCCGCCGCGGCCGGCCCGGGCCATTTTATGGCCTTCTATGGCGGTGGCGATCGAGGCCGCTTCGCCGGGCGTGTTCAATAGAATGGCCGTGGTGGAGCTTCCGTACATGCCGCCGAAATAGATGCCCGCGAACATGATGATCGAACCGGTGGGGTCGAGCTGGAACGTGACGGGCAGCAGCAGGGCCACGGTCAGGGACGGGCCGATGCCTGGCAGGATGCCCACCAGCGTTCCCAAGAGCACGCCGATGGCCGCAAACAGCAGATTGCCCGGCTCCAGCGCGATCCAGAGCCCGTAGGCTAGATGGGTGAATGTTTCCGTCATCTCAAGAGCCCGGATATAGAAGGCTTTCCACCGGCCCGGCAGGCAGGGACAGCGTGAGCGCCAAGGTGAAGAACAAGGAGGCGGTGATGGCCAGGATCAGCCCGATTCCCAAAGAAGCCATGCCCAAGGGTTTGCCGAAGGCGCGCGCGGTGGCCATGAACAGCGTCGTCGACGCAAGGACGAAGCCGCCGCCAGCGGCGACCAGCACGGTCGTGGCGACCAGGCCGCCGATGGCCCAGGCCAGGGCCGCCTTGTCGGCGCCGCCGGACGGCGCGAGCGCGCCGCGCGAACGCCAGGCGACAAGAAAGTGCGCCACGGACAGCGCCAGCAGCAAGCCCGACACCAGCCTGAGGGCGGCGGACGGCCCCACCCCCATGCCGCCCGCCGGAGGGAGCTGATTCGCGTTCATCCACAACGCGGCGGCAGCGAACATCAAGGCCACGCCTACCGCCGCCGACGCGCGGGCGGACGGGCCGCCGGCGGAATCCCGATCCGGACCGGCATCGGGCGTGAAGGACGTTTCGGGAGCGCTCACTTGATCAGCCCAACCGACGTCAATGCGTTGCGGACGCGTTCCTGGTCCTCGGCCAGGAATTTTTCGAAGGCGGCACCGTCGAGATAGGCGTCATCCCAGCCGCGCGCCTGCCGGATCTTTTCCCATTCGGGCGAGGACAGCGCCTGCTGTATGGCCTTGGACAGGGCCGCGCGCTGCGCTTCCGTGATGTCTTTCCCCGCCATGACGCCGCGCCAGTTGGTGAAGGTGACGTCGTAGCCTTGCTCTTTGAGCGTCGGCACGTCCACGCCGGGCACGCGTTTTTCAGTGGATACGGCCAGCGCGCGCAAGTTGCCTTCCTTGATCTGGCTTTCGAATTCGTTGTAGCCCGATATGCCCGCCGCGACACGCCCGCCGAGCATTTCCGCGAGCGCTTCCCCGCCGCCCGAGAACGGCACGTAATTGAGCCTGGAGGCATCGCCGCCGGCGGCCTTGGCCATCAGGCCCGCCAGAATATGATCGGCGCCGCCCGCCGAACCGCCCGCCCACACCACGCGCGCCGCATCGGCTTTGAGGTCGGCCGCCAGATCGGACACCGTCTTGTATTTGGATTCCTTGGGCACGACGATGACCAACGGATCCGCGGTCAGGCGGGCGATGGGAGTGACGGCATCGAGGCCCACCGGCGCTTTGTTGGTCATGACCGCGCCGACCATGGTGACGCCCATCATCAGCATCTGGCGCGGGTCCTTGCGGGCGCCGTTCGCAAACTGCGCCAGGCCCACCGTGCCGCCCGCGCCCGGGATGTTCACGACTTGCACCGACGGCACGATCTTGCCCGACATGAGGACTTGCTGCAGGGCGCGCGAGGCGCTGTCCCAGCCGCCGCCCGGCCCTGCGGGCGCCGTGATCTTGAGTTGTGCGAGCACGGGCTCGGCCGCATGCGCCGGCGCCAACGCGGCGCAAAGCGCCAGGGCGGCAAACCACCCGCGAGGCCTGGCGGCGAAGCGCATGGGAGTCGTGGCGGGCGAAAGAAGGAAGGACATGCTGTTCTCCAAGAAGGTGTTCCGAGTCGAATTTTAATTGCATTTTATGATTTAAATATGCAATCTAGCACCTATGGAAAACACCTAACTCGTTCGGATGCGGTTGGCGCCCGCGAGTAAAATCGTTGAAACTGCCACCGTAGGCCCGCAGCTCACTCCCTTCCAAGATGTCCTCATGAAATCCCAAAGCGCGATCGTCCCAAAAATCATCGACATGGTCCGGCAGCAACAGCTGCCGGTCGGCACGCACCTAGCCGCGCAGCGGATCGCCGATGAGATCCGGGTTTCACGTTCGCCCGTCAACGAGGCCTTGCAACTGCTTTGCGACAACGGCATCGTCGTGCGGCGGAAGAACCGGGGCTATTTTCTGGCCAAGGACTTGTCCAAAGACAGCCTGAGTCCCAAGAAGCTCAAGCAGCTGGCGGGCGAGGACGTCGTCTCGAAGGCCTATTTCGCGCTCGCGGACGATTTGCTGACGGGCGCGATTCCGGCGGAGTGCAGCGAAACCCTGATCAAGACCCGGTATGCGTTGACCGCCTCGCAGGCCCAGTCGCTGCTTCGGCGCATCGCCAATGAAGGCTGGGCGCGCCGCAAGCCGGGCTATGGCTGGGAGTTCTCGTCCATGATGACCACGCCGGAAAGCCTGCTGCAGTCGTACCGGCTGAGGCTGGCGCTGGAGCCGGCGGCGCTGCTCGAACCCACCTATCACATCGAGCCCGCGGTGATTCAAAGATGCCGCGAAGCGGAGCATCATTTGCTGAATGGCGGGATAGACACGGATACGGCCGACCAGCTGCATGATCGCGGGGTCAGGTTCCATGAATCGCTGGTGGAGGCGTCGGGGAATCCTTATTTCATTGAAACGATAAAGCGGGTCAACCAGGTCCGCCGCCTGCTTTCGTACCGGTCGATGCGGGACCGCGAGCGGTATCGCGAGCATTGCGAGCAGCATCTGGCGATTCTCGATCTTTTGGAGCAGGGCAGGAACAAGGAAGCCTCGGACGCGTTGAAAGCGCATCTGCAGGCCACGCTGAAGAATCTCTCCAGCATTCGCGGGCTGCTTGGCGATGGGCGGGCGTCGGCGGCGAAGCGGGGCGAGGGGCGGCGCGCCCGCTGTTCGGGTTCTTAGGGCCTGTCAACGCTGCAAGGTGGGCGGCACCGGCCGGCCTGGCCAGGCCTCATGTCGATGAGGGCGAGAACACCATGCACACCGGGCTGCCCGTGCGCAGGACCTCTCCGTTCGCAACGGGCATCCCGGTATCCGCATCGAGATCGAAACACACAATAGTGTCGTCATCCTCGTTCAGCGCATACAAACGCCCGCCCCCGGGACCGATCGCCAAGAACCGGGGCGTGCGCCCGCCCGACGGCACGCACCCGCGCCAGGACAGCAGCCCGCTGCCCGGATCGATCGCGAACACCGCGATGCTGTCGTGACCGCGATTCGAGGCATAGACATGGCGGCCCGTGGCATCCACGGCGACCTCCGCCGCCCGGCTGTTGCCGGTGTAGGTGGACGGCAGCGTGGAGAGTATCTGGCGCGGCGCCAGCCGGCCCGACGCCGAGTCGAACTCGTACGTGGTCACCGTCGAATCCAGCTCATTGACGCAATAGCCGTATCCGCCGCCCGCATGGAAGGCGATGTGGCGCGGACCGGACGCTTCCCGGGCCGGCGTGAAGACCGCATCGGACGATACCAGCCTGCCGTCCTGGAACCGATAGCTGAAGATCCCGTCCAGGCCCTTGTCGGGCACCACGACATGGCCGCCGTCGGGACTGAAAGGGTTGTGATGCGGCTTGGCGTGCGGCTGTTCGACCCGGTGCGGGCCCGGCTTGCCTTCCAGCTCGACCAGCTGGACGACCTCGCCCAGGGAGCCGTCCGACTCGATGGGCAAGACGGCCAGGCTGGCGCCGATGTGGTTGGACACCACGACATGCCGGCCGCCGGGATCGATGGCCAGGTGCACGGGGTTCTTGCCCAGCGTGTCCCGGGTGTTCAGCGGCGCCAGCGTCCCATCCCGCCGGTCGACGGCGTAGGCGCTGATGTGGTGCAGGTCTCCGTGCACCGAATAAAGCCTGTCGCCCGATGCGTTCAAGGCAAGAAAAGACGGGTTGTCCAGGCCCGCCACCTGCTGCACCGGCTCGAGCCGGCCTGAATGGGGGTCGACGCGCAGCACACTGATCCCCGGCCCCCGGGCATTGCGCGCCCGGGTGGTACGGCTTCCGACATAGGCGAACATAAGGCCCCCCTTCATGTTGCGGCGACCCGGGCGCCGCGCCCGGGTCGCCATGGCGTCAACCGTCAACCGTGATGTTGGCGTCTTCGATGATCTTGCGATATTGCACGCTTTCTTTCTGTATGAAGTCGGCGAATTCCTTGGGCGTCATCGGGGCGGGCTCCCCGCCCTGGTCGCGCAGCCGCTGGACCAGTTCCGGGTCCCGCAACACCTCGGTTGCGGCCTGGTTCAGGCGCTCGACGACGGCGGGCGGCGTGCCGGCCGGCACGAAAAGGCCGAACCAGTTCTCCAGGTTGTAGCCCGACAGGCCTTCGAATTCAGCGAGCGCGGGAATGTCTTTGGCGAAGCTTGCGCGCTTGGGCGAAGTGACCGCCAGCGCCCTGACGCGGCCGTCCTGTATGAACGAGGCGGCGCCGGCGTAGCTGACGAAGGTCAGGTCGACGCTGCCGCCGGCGACGTCCGCCAGTTGCGCCGAAGCGCCTTTGTAGGGCACGTGCAGCATCTTGATGCCGGCCATGGATTCCAGCAGCTCGCCGTTCAGGTGCTGGGGATTGCCCACGCCGCTGGTGGCGTAGCTGACTGCGTCCGGATGGGCTTTTGCGTACTGGATCAGTTCCCCAACGTTGGCGGCTTGCAGCGAAGGGCCCGCGACCAGCACGTTCGGAACCCGGGTGACCAGGGTCACCGGCGCCAGGTCTTTGCTGGGCGAATAGCGCATGCTCTTCTTGTAGACATAGGCGTTGATCGACGTTTCGCCCGCCGAGCCCAGCAGCAGGGTGTAGCCGTCCGGCTTGGCGTCGGCCACGTACTGGGCGCCCAGCATACCGCTGGCGCCGGGCTTGTTCTGCACGATCACGCTCTGGCCCAGCGCCGGGCGCATTTTTTCCGCCATCAGGCGGGCCATGGTGTCGACGCCGCCGCCGGGCGCAAAAGGCACGATGATGGTGACCGGCCGGTCGGGGTAGGTTTGCGCCTGCGCATGGGCGGGGAAGGCGCACAGCGCGGCGCCGGCGAAGGCCAGCGCGGCCATGAATCTGGATTGAATCGGTTGCATGAATTGTCTCCGGTGAAGTTGCTGAGCGTATATTGCACTTTGGCATTGAAAAATGCAATAATTATTGTATGAAAAATATTCCCGCCGCCCCAACCGCCACGCTCACCGTCGGCCACAGCCGCTATCGCATCGTCGATCTCGCCGCTTGCGCGGGCGGCGCCCTGCACCGCCTGCCGGTGGTGCTGCGACTGTTGCTCGAAAACGTCTTGCGCAATATGCGCGGGCAGGAAAAAGAAGCGGCGGTCGAAGCGCTGGTGCAATGGCTGGAAAGCGGCACGAGCGAAGCCGAGATCCCATTCCAGCCGGGGCGCGTGCTGATGCACGACACGACCAGCACGCCGGCGCTGGTCGACATCGCGGGCATGCGCGACGCCCTGGCCGAAGCCGGATTCGATCCCGCCATATTGAATCCGCGCTTGCCGGTCGACGTGTCGATCGACCATTCCCTGGCGGTGGAAGCGTTCGCCCGCGGCGATGCCGCCGAGCAGAACATGCGCCACGAAATACGCCGGAACCAGGAACGCTATCGTTTCCTGCGCTGGGCCTCGCGCTCGCTGGAAGGCGTTCGCATCAATCCGCCCGGCACCGGCATCATGCACACCATCAATCTGGAACAGCTCGCCACGGTCGTGACCAGCCAGGAGATCGATGGCGAGCCGTGGGCGATGCCCGACATGATGATAGGCACGGACAGTCACACGCCCATGATCAACGGCATCGGGGTGCTGGGCTGGGGCGTGGGCGGGCTCGAAGCCCAGTCCGTCATGTTCGGCATGCCCACCATGCTGCGCATCCCGGACGTCATCGGGGTCAGGCTGACCGGCGCGCTGCGGCCCGGCGTGCTGGCGACCGATCTGGCGCTCACCGTCACGCAGCGCCTGCGCGCCATCGGCGTGTCGGGCGAATTCGTGGAGTTCTTCGGACCCGGCGTCTCCACCCTCACGGCCGGCGAACGCGCGGTGGTCGCGAACATGGCGCCGGAATACGGCGCCACGACCGGATACTTCCCCGTGGACGGCAATACCCTCGATTACCTGCGCCAGACCGGCCGCGACGCAGCCGCCATCGAGCTGGTGCGCGCATACCTGCAGCAGGCGGGGCTTTGGTTCGACCCCGCCGCCCAACCTCGCTACACACGTGGCATCGACATCGATCTCGATGCGATAGGCATGCACGTCGCCGGCCCCCGGCGTCCCCAGGATTTGCTGCGCCACACCGACGTGCCCGCCGCGCTGCGCAAGCTGGACAAGGCCCCGCCCCCGGGCGGCGGCGCCATGCCCCGCTACCCGGTCGCCATTGCCGCCATCACCAGCTGCACCAATACCTCGGACCCGGGCCTGCTCGTCGCCGCCGCCCTGGTGGCGCGCAAGGCCCGCAAGCTAGGCTTGCGCGTCCCGTCCTGGGTCAAGACCTCGCTCGGGCCGGGCTCCCCCGCGGCGGCCGCCTACCTGCAGCGCGCCGGCCTGCTCGAAGACCTGTCCGCGGTGGGCTTCGACATCGTGGGCTACGGCTGCACGACCTGCATCGGCAACTCCGGGCCCCTGCCCGGCGTCATCGCCGAAGCCGCCGGCGCGGGCGGCATACGCCCGGTCGCCATGCTGTCGGGCAACCGGAATTTTCCGGGACGCATCCACCCGGACCTCGACCTGGCCTTCCTGATGTCGCCCCCCTTGGTGGTGGCATACGCCCTGGCCGGCGATGCCGAGCGCAATCTGGGCACCGAGCCGGTGGGCGGCACGCCCGACGGCAAACCCGTGTACCTGGACGAATTATGGCCGTCGCGCGCCGAGATCACGGCATGCCTGGACCAGGGCCTGAGGCCCGAGGACTTTCCGCGGGAGTTCAGGCGGGCCTCGCGCAATCCGCTATGGGGCGCGCTCGACGCGCCCAAGTCGGCCTTGTTCCCCTGGGATCCCGCCTCGACCACGCTGCGCCGCCCGCCGTTCGCCTCGGCCCAGGCCGGCAGCCTGCTGGGAAAATACGCGGCCTACCCTTTATTGGTCCTGGGCGACGACATCACCACCGATCACATCTCCCCCGCCAGCGCCATTCCGCCGGACAGCCTGGTCGCCGACTTCCTGGTCGAGCGGGGCGAAGACCGCCACGACCTGAACGTATTCGCCTCGCGGCGCGGCAACTGGGAGGTCATGCTGCGCGGCGCGTTCCATAGCAAAACCCTGGTCAACCTCTTGTCACCCGAAGCGCCGGTGGCGCATACTTTGCATGTGCCCAGCGGCTCGGTCCTGCCGCTCTGGGAAGCCGCGCAGCGCTACCACGCGGCGGGCGAAGCCGTGGTGCTGGTCGCGGGCGAGCGCTACGGCATGGGCTCATCGCGCGACTGGGCGGCGAAAGTGCAGCGTTTGCTGGGCGTGCGCGCCGTGCTGGCCCTCAGCTTCGAACGCATCCACCGCTCCAACCTGATCGGCATGGGAATCCTGCCGGTCCGCCTGCCGGCCGACAGAAGCCCGCAAGCGCTGGGCCTGCGGCCGGGCGACCGCATCGAAATCGATGCCGCAGCCGAATCGGTCCGGCCGCGGGGGGCGGTGGCCGTCCGCGTGCTGCGCGCCGACGGCACGGTAGAAGAATTCACGGCCCGGGCCGCCGTGGAAACCCAACTGGAGGTCAAATTGCTGAACCATGGCGGCGTCATTCCCACCATATTGAACCAATCCGCCGCCGCAAGCCTGCGGCAGGCCTTCGCGCCCACGGGCGCGATGCGCGCGTCCATCAACCTGGGCAATCCCATTCTGGCAAACCAGGACCCATCCACCGGCGAGCCTCGCGGCGTCTCGGTGGACCTGGCCCGCGCGCTGGCCGAGCGGCTGGACGTGGAACTGGAATTGGTGGTGTTCGATGCGGCCGGCAAATCGGTGCAGGCGGTGGCCGACCAGAAGGCGGACATCGGCTTCTTCGCCATCGACCCGGTGCGGGGCCGTGACATCGCGTTCACCCCGGCCTATGTGCACATCGAAGGCGCTTACCTGGTGGCCGAGGCATCGCCCCTGCGGGAAAACGGCGAGGTCGACCGCCCGGGCACGCGAGTGGTCGTCGGCAAAGGCAGCGCCTACGATCTTTACCTGACCCGCGAATTGAAGCATGCCGAGCTAGTCCGCGCGCCCACTTCGCCGGCCGTCGTCGACACCTTTCTGGAACAGTGCATGGACGTGGCCGCGGGCGTGAAGCAGCAACTGGAGGCGGATGCGCAACGGGCGGGCGGCCTGCGCCTGCTGCCCGGGCGCTTCATGGTGATCCAGCAGGCGATGGGGCTGCCCAAGGCGCGCGGCGAGACGGCGGCGCGCTTTCTTTCGGCTTTCGTGGAAGAAATGAAGGCGTCGGGCTTCGTGGCCGACGCGCTGGAGCGCCACGGCATCCAGGGCGCCTCGGTGGCGCCGGCGGCCTAGTCCGTGTTGACAGACCCTAGGCCGCCGAGGGGGGTTCAGCCGCCGCAGCCTCCGCAGCAGGCGCCGTCTTCGCCGTGGACTGGCTTGGCGATGGCATAGCCGGCGTCTTCGACCGCCACTTTCAGGCGCTGCGTGGAAACCAGCGCTTCGTCGAAGGTGACGGTGGCTTTGCCGTTCTGGAAGGACACGTCGGCCTGTTCCACGCCTTTGATCGATTTGAGCGCATCGGCGACCTTGATTGCACACTGGTCGCTCTTCAGGCCAGCGAGTTTAAGCATTCCTACCTGCATCTTTCGTCCTTGAATAGGGGATTGGGGGCTGGCGAAGGGGTTTTCGCCATTAAAGAAACATATTAAATGTATCTTTAATGGCGTGCAAGTGCCGGAGTGCACCAATGTTGGTGCAACGCAAGAATGTCCAGTCCGGACATTTCCATTCAGCGTTGACAGTGCAGAAGTGCGCCAGTCGGGCCGTGTTCCACGGCCCGATTGTTGAGATCACGCGGCGAGTAGACCGCCTAGAACGGAATATCGTCGTCCATGTCCGCCAGGTTGGCCGCGGGAGCCGACGGCGCCGCGGGACGGGACTGCTGCGGCGGACGCTGCTGGCGCTGCGGCGCCGGCGCCTGATTGAAGTCGCCGCCGCCCATGCCGACATCGCCGCCTTCACGCCCGCCCAGCATCTGCATCTGGTCGGCAACGATATCCGTGCTGTAGCGGTCGGCGCCGGTGTCCTTGTCTTGCCACTTGCGCGTCTTCAGACGGCCCTCGACATATACCGAACGGCCCTTCTTGAGATACTCGCCCGCGATTTCGGCCAGGCGGTTGTAGAACACCACGCGATGCCACTCCGTTTCCTCGCGCTTTTCGCCCGTGACCTTGTCCTTCCATTGCGACGTGGTGGCAATGGAAACATTGCAGATGGCGGCGCCGTCAGGGCTGTAGCGCACTTCCGGGTCTCGTCCCAGATTGCCGACGAGAATGACTTTATTGACTGAGGCCATGACTAGTACCCTTAACTTAAAAAATTTCAGACTGACGTCAATTATCGACGAACGGCGGACACCTTGCCAGGGTTTGCCGTAGTTGCACGGCAGCGCGGAATTGTCCGGCTCAGTAGCGGTCCCGGAACCCGCGCGCCGTCAGGAACCACGCAAAGCCCATTATCGCCGACAGCAGGAACACCGTGGAAGGACGCCCCAGAGATGTCAGCACGCCGCCGGCCGCGCCGCCCAGGAACACCCCCAGCGACTGGGCCGTATTGTAGAAACCCAGGGCCAGGCCCTTGTATTCCGGCGGCGCGACGCGCGAGACCAGCGACGGCTGCAAGGCCTCCAGGATGTTGAACGCGATGAAGAACCCCACCAGCAGGACGACCACCGCGATGAAGCTCTGGCTGGCCAGCGGCATGACGGCCAGGACGACCACCAGCCCCGCCACCGCGACCTCCAGCGCCACCTTGTGCACCCGGCGCGTTTCCGTATAGAACACGGCCGGCACCATCAGGACGAAAGACAGCAGGATCACGGGCAGGTAGACCTGCCACAGGCTGGCCGCGTCGTATCCGCCCAGCCTGGACAGCATGCCGGGCGCGACGATGAACAGCGCCATCAGGATGAAGTGCAGGCAGAACACGCCGAAATTCAGCCTGAGCAGGTCGGCGTGGGCCAGGACGTCGCGCGGGCGGGCCTGGATGATGGGCGTCTTGGCCGGCGGCACCACGGGCACCACGAAGCTTGCGATCAGCAGGCAGACGAAGCCCAGCAGGCTGATCGCCCAGAACAGGCCCGACAAGCCGAATTCGCCCACCAGGACCGGCGACAGCACCAGCGACACCGCAAACGAAATGCCGATGGAGCCGCCCACCATGGCCATGGCGCGCGTGCGCACCTCGGGGCGGGTGGCGTCGGCCACCCAGGCGGTGATGGCCGCCGATACCGCGCCCAGGCCCTGGATCACGCGGCCGGCGATGATCCAGTCGACGTTTTCGGCGAGCGCGCAGATGACGCCGCCCACGATGAACAGCGCCATGCCGAACACGATCACGGGGCGCCTGCCGTAGCGGTCGGAGGCCATGCCCAGGGGGATCTGCATGAAGGCCTGCGTCAGGCCGTAGGCGCCCAGCGCCAGGCCCACGCGGGTGGCGTCGTCGCCGCCCGGAATGGCCCGCGCCGCCACCGCGAAGATGGGCGTCAGCAGGAACAGGCCCAGCATCCGAGAGGCGAACAGCAGGGCGAGCGTAATGCTGGCGCGCCGTTCGATCGGTGTCAGCTTGAGCCGGGTTTTCGGGGAATGGCTGGGACGGGCGGCGGGAGTGCTCATAAAAATTCGCGAAATGGTTTCCTGGTCTGGCGCCACGACTGCATTGGACCATAGAAGTCGCCGGCACACGGAATCCGGCAGCGCGTTATAGTAACAAGTTGGCCTTTAAAAGACGCAAACCACCCAAGCTTATGGAAGCGATACGCATCCGGGGCGCCCGTACGCACAACCTGAAGAACATTTCGGTGGACCTGCCACGCCATCAGCTCGTCGTCATCACCGGGCTGTCGGGGTCGGGCAAGTCTTCGCTGGCCTTCGATACGCTGTACGCGGAAGGCCAGCGGCGCTACGTCGAAAGCCTGTCGGCCTATGCGCGCCAGTTCCTGCAGCTGATGGACAAGCCGGACGTCGACCTCATCGAAGGCCTGTCGCCCGCGATTTCCATCGAACAGAAGTCCGCCGGCCATAATCCGCGCTCGACCGTGGGCACGATCACCGAAATCCACGACTACCTCCGGCTATTGTACGCGCGCGTCGGCACGCCTTATTGCCCGGAACACGGCCTGCCCCTGCAGGCCCAGAGCGTCAGCCAGATGGTCGACAAGGTGCTCGCCTGGGCGCCCGACACCCGCCTGGCCATCCTGGCCCCGCTTGCCCGGTCGCGCAAAGGCAGCTTCGAGGACGAATGCGCCGCCCTGCAGGCGCAGGGCTTCGTGCGGGTGCGCGTGAACGGCGAAATGATGGCGCTCGACGACCTGGCGCCGCTCAAGAAAACCGGCAAGCACGATTTCGACGTCGTCGTCGACCGCCTGCGCATCAAGCCGGAAAGCCAGCAAAGGCTGGCGGAAAGCTTCGAAACCGCCCTGATGCTGGCCGAGGGCCGGGCCATCGCGCTGAACATGGACACCGGCGAAGAGCATCCCTTCTCCAGCCGCTACGCCTGTCCCGTCTGCCATCACAGCCTGACCGAGCTCGAACCCCGGCTGTTCAGCTTCAACAACCCCGTAGGGGCCTGCCCAAGCTGCGACGGCCTGGGCCAGGTCGACTTCTTCGACCCCAAGCGGGTCGTGGCCTTTCCGGAACTGAGCCTGGCCAGCGGCGCGATCGCCGGCTGGGACAAGCGCAACGCCTTCACGCACACCCTGCTGACCAGCCTGGCGGCGCATTACGGCTTCGACATCGATACGCCCTTCGAAGAGCTCTCCCCCGAGGTCCGCGACCGCGTCCTGTTCGGCTCGGGCGACGAGGAGATCCCGTTCTTATACCTGAATGAAAAAGGGCGCAGCTCCGTCAAGAAGCACCCCTTCGAAGGCGTCATCCCCAACCTGGAGCGCCGCTGGCGCGAAACGGATTCCAGCGCCGTGCGCGAAGAACTGGGCAAGTACCGGCACACCAAGGTCTGCCCCGACTGCCATGGGTCGCGCCTGCGCCCCGAGGCCCGGCACGTCCTGATCGGCAACGAAGTGCGCGAGGGGGAACGCCGCGGCTGCGCCATCTACGAGGTCGAGTCGCTGTCGCTGTCCGCCTGCCTGGACTGGTTCCGGGCGCTGGAATTGACCGGCGCGAGAAAGGAAATCGCCGAGCGCATCGTGCGTGAGATCGAAGCCCGGCTGGAGTTCCTGAACAACGTCGGATTGAGCTATTTGTCGCTGGACCGCAGCGCGGACACCATCTCGGGCGGCGAAGCGCAGCGCATACGCCTTGCCAGCCAGATCGGGTCCGGCCTGACCGGCGTGATGTACGTCCTGGACGAGCCGTCGATCGGCCTGCACCAGCGCGACAACGACCGCCTGATCCAGACTCTGCGGCATCTGCGCGACCTGGGCAACAGCGTGATCGTCGTCGAGCACGATGAGGACATGATACGCGCCGCCGATTTCGTGCTGGACATGGGGCCCGGCGCCGGTGAACACGGCGGGCGCATCGTGGCCCAGGGCTCGCCCCGGCAACTGGCCGACGACGAAAACTCCCTGACCGGCCTGTACCTGAGCGGCAAGCGGCGCATCGTGATCCCGGACCGCCGGCCGGTGGCGCCGGACATGCCCTGGCTGAAGCTGACCGGCTGCCGGGGCAACAACCTGAAGAACGTGGACCTGGCCATTCCCGCGGGCCGCCTGGTGTGCGTCACCGGTGTTTCAGGCTCGGGCAAATCCACCCTGATCAACGACACGCTGGCGGCGGCGGTGGCGCAGCAGCTGCACAGGGCTCAAACCGAACCGGCCCCCTTCGACACGCTCGACGGCCTGTCGCAGTTCGACAAGATCATCAACGTCGACCAGAGCCCCATCGGGCGCACGCCGCGCAGCAACCCGGCCACCTACACCGGCATGTTCACGCCCATACGCGAACTGTTCGCGGGCGTGCCCGAAGCGCGGACGCGCGGCTACGATCCAGGGCGCTTCTCCTTCAACGTCAAGGGCGGCCGCTGCGAAGCCTGCCAGGGCGACGGCGTCGTCAAGGTCGAGATGCACTTCCTGCCGGACATGTATGTGCCTTGCGACGTCTGCGCCGGCAAGCGCTACAACCGCGAAACCCTGGAGATCCGCTACCGCGGCAAGAACATCAGCCAAGTCCTGGACCTGACGGTCGAACAGGCGCTGACCTATTTCGAGGCCGTGCCCACCATTGCGCGCAAGCTGCAGACGCTGATCGACGTCGGCCTGTCGTACCTGCGGCTGGGGCAGGCGGCCACGACGCTGTCCGGCGGCGAAGCGCAGCGCGTGAAGCTGTCGCTGGAGCTGTCCAAGCGCAGCACCGGGCGCACGCTCTACATCCTGGACGAACCCACGACCGGCCTGCATTTCCAGGACATCGCCCTGCTGCTGGACGTGCTGCGCAAGCTGGTCGACGGCGGCAACACGGTGGTGATCATCGAACACAATCTGGACGTCATCAAGACCGCGGACTGGGTCATCGACATGGGCCCGGAAGGCGGCAGCGGCGGCGGCCGCATCGTCGCGCAGGGAACGCCCGAAGACATCGCCGCGTGCGCCGAAAGCCATACCGGCGGCTATCTCAGGCCGTTGCTGGGGCCGGGGAAATCGGGCCCGGCCTGAAGGGGCCAGCGCGCTCAGGCGTCCATGCGGAAGATCTGGCCGTGCTCGCGCATGGCGTAGCGGTCCGTCATGCCGGCGATGTAGTCGGCGATGGCGCGCGCCTGGGCGTCGGGATCGTCGCGCCGGTGGTCCTTGGCCAGCAGGCGCGGGTCGTTCAGGAAGGCGACGAACAATTCCCTGACGATGCGGCGCGCCTTGCCGGTCATGCGCATGACGCGGTAATGGCGGTACAGGTTCTCGAACAGAAAGCGCTTGAGCGCGTCCGCCTGCCGGCGCATGCCGGCGGAGAACGCCGCCAGCGGCGGGCAGGCGCGGACCGCGTCGGCGCTGTCCGGCTGGTAGCGGCGGATGTTCTCGAGCGTGGTTTCGGTCAGGTCGATCACCAGGGTGTTGATCATCGCCCGGATGATCTCGGCCACCAGGCGCCGCTTCTCCAGCGACGGATACCGGCGCTTCACCTGGGCGTGGTGCGTGGCGAAGATCTCCAGCATCTGCAGCTGATCCACCGTGATCAGCCCCGAGCGCAGGCCGTCGTCGATGTCGTGATTGTTGTAGGCGATTTCGTCCGCCAGGTTGGCGATCTGGGCCTCCAGGGACGGCTGCGTGCGCGCCAGGAAGCGCTCGCCCACGTCGCCCAGCCGCTTGGCGTGCTTGGCCGAGCAATGCTTGAGTATGCCTTCACGCGTCTCGAAGCACAGGTTCAGCCCATTGAAGGCGGCATAGCGCTCTTCGAGCTCGTCGACGACGCGCAGGCTTTGCAGGTTGTGCTCGAACCCGCCCGCCTCCGGCGCGAATTCCAGCATGCAGGCGTTGAGCTCGTCCTGGCCGGCATGCCCGAAAGGCGTGTGGCCCAGGTCGTGGGCCAGCGATATGGCTTCGGTCAGGTCTTCGTGCAGGCCCAGATTGCGCGCCAGGCTGCGGGCGATCTGGGCGACCTCGATGCTATGGGTCAGCCGGGTGCGGAAGAGATCGCCTTCGTGGTTGATGAAGACCTGCGTCTTGTATTCCAGCAGGCGAAAGGCATTGCAGTGGATGATGCGGTCGCGGTCGCGCTGGAACTGGTTGCGGCCGGTCGGCGGCGCTTCGTCGTACCGGCGGCCGCGCGTCTGTTCGGCGCGGGAGGCGTAAGGTGCAAGCGGGTTCATCGCCGTTCCCTGGTCGGCACCGGCCGGTCTAGCCCACGGCGGCCGAGGCCGCCCCGGCCAGGACCTGCTTGAGGGCGTCCAGCGGCGCCGGCTCGAAGCAGGCCCGCCCGATTTCCGGCAGCAGGATGAAGCGCAAGGTCCCGCCCTCGGTTTTCTTGTCGACCTGCATCAGGTCTATCCACCGGTCGACGCCCAGGTCGGGCGGCTGGACGGGGCAGCCTATGGCCTCGACCAGGGCGCGCACGCGCCGCGCGCTTTCCGCGGGCAGGCCGTGCGTCAGCACCGACAGTTCGGCCGCCTGCACCATGCCGCAGCCGACGGCTTCCCCGTGCAGCCATTGGCCATACCCGAGCCCCGCCTCGATCGCGTGGCCGAAGGTATGGCCGAAGTTCAGTATGGCCCGCAAGCCGGACTCGCGTTCGTCCTGCGACACCACCTGGGACTTGAGCTCGCAGGAGCGCCGGATGGCATGGCTGATGGCCTCCGGATCCAGGGCGCGCATTTTCGCGGCATTCCGTTCGCACCAATCGAAGAATTCCGCGTCGATGATCAGGCCGTATTTGACGACTTCCGCCAGGCCCGCGGAAATTTCACGCGGCGGCAGCGTCCGGAGGACGTCGGTGTCGATCTCCACCGCCACCGGCTGATGGAAGGCCCCGATCATGTTCTTGCCCAGGGGGTGGTTGATGGCGGTTTTGCCGCCCACCGAGGAATCCACTTGCGCCAGCAGCGTGGTGGGCACCTGAAGAAACCGTATGCCGCGCATGTAGCTGGCCGCCGCAAAACCGCACATGTCGCCGATGACGCCCCCGCCCAGCGCCACCAGCACGCTCTTGCGGTCGCAGCGGTTGCGCAGCAGGCCGTCGAAAATGAGGTTCAGCGTTTGCCAGTCCTTGTGCGCCTCGCCGTCCGGCAGCGTGATCCTGATGACGGGCTTGCCGCTGCGGGCCAGCGCCTTTTCCACGCGCTCGCCGTACAAGGCGGCGACCGTGGGGTTGGTGACGAGCGCGATGGCGGTGGCGTCGGCGGGGATGCTTTCCGCCAGGCGGTCCAGACGGCCCGGCGCGACGTGGATGGGATACCGCCCCCCCGGCGTATCCACCTGCACTATACTCATGGGTTCACCTCATGTCGTTGAAGCAAGGGCAACAAGGCGCGCAGCACTTGCGGCACGGGCATGGTGCCGGTTTCGAATGTGATGTGCGCCACGCTTTCGTACAAGGGCTCGCGTTCGGCCAGCAGGCTGCGCAGGCGGGCTTCCGGGTCGGCGGTTTGCAGCAAGGGGCGGTTGCGGTCCCGCGCCACGCGCCGGTAGAGCTCGTCGGCGCTGGCGCGCAGGTACACCACCACGCCCCGTTCCTTCAGGTAGCGGCGGTTTTCGGGGGCCAGCACCGCGCCGCCCCCGGTCGCCAGCACGATGCCGCGCCTTTGCGAGCACTCGTCCAAGGCGGCGGTTTCACGCTTGCGGAACCCTTCCTCGCCCTCGATGTCGAAGATCAGCGCGACCCTGACGCCGCAGCGAGCCTCCAGTTCGTGGTCCAGGTCGACGAAATCGCGCCCCAGAAGGCGCGCCAGCTGGCGCCCGATGGTCGTTTTGCCGGCGCCCATCATGCCGACCAGGAACACGGGCGCATCGTAGGGCAGCGAGGCCTGCGGCGCATCGGGCGGCGAGCCCGGACCGTGCCCGGTTTCGGTGGGCGGTAAAGGTAAAGAATCAATCATTTGTGTATTATCCCACTTGCAAGCCGGATGCACGCCGCTACACTGCATTACTCGGTTACATAAACCTGAAGCGCAAATCATAGTCCCACCCGGCTTGGACTTAAAATCGCACCTAATGAGTTCCTCTGACAAATCCCCCAAAAGCAACTCCGGCGCATCCGGTTGGATAGGCCGCTTCCTGTTCAAGGCGGCCGTCTTCACGGCGGGCCTGGGGCTGTGCGGCGTCCTGCTGGGCTCGCTCGCGCTTGCGCTGGCCTGGCCCAATCTGCCCGACCTCAGCGCCATGATCGACTACCGCCCGCGGGTGCCGTTGCGCATCTATACGGCGGACAAGGTGCTCATTGGGGAGTTCGGCGAAGAACGCCGCAACGTGCTGCGCTTCGACGAAATACCCGACGTCATGAAATCGGCCATTCTATCAGCCGAGGACGACCGCTTTTACCAGCACGGCGGCATAGACTGGACGGGCGTGGCCCGCGCCGTGGTCGCCAACCTGACGCAGCTTTCCAAGTCGCAGGGCGCCAGCACCATCACCATGCAGGTGGCGCGCAACTTCTATCTGTCGTCGGAAAAAACCTATACGCGCAAGTTCTACGAACTGCTGCTCACCTTCAAGATCGAGGCCACGCTGACCAAGAATCAGATCCTCGATCTCTACATGAACCAGATCTACCTGGGCCATCGCGCCTACGGCTTCGCCGCGGCCTCGCGCACCTACTTCGGCAAGCCGCTGGGCGAAGTCACGCCCGCCGAAGCCGCCATGCTGGCGGGCATTCCCAAGGCGCCGTCGCGCTTCAACCCCATCGCCAACTTCGAACGCGCCAAAACGCGGCAGCTCTATGTGCTGAACCGCATGAAGAACCTGGGCTATCTGACCGAAGCGGAATACCAGGAAGCCATCAACCAGAAGATCGTGCTGAAATCCGCGCCCGGCACGCCGGCGGGCGGCTACGCCATCCACGGCGAATACGTGGCGGAACTGGCGCGGCAGCTGCTTTACGGCGTCTACCAGGACAACATCTATTCGCGCGGCTTCAACGTCTACACCACGGTGCACTCGAAAGACCAGGAAGCGGCCTACCAGGCGGTGCGCGAAGGCATACTCGACTACACCCGGCGCGCGCCCTATCCCGGCCCGGAAGAAACGCTCGACCTGCCCGCCGGCATCGAAAAGGATCCGGCGCGGCTCGACGCCCTGCTGGACGGGCTCCAGGAAAAATATCCCGACAACGTCGACGTGCTGACGGCCGTCGTGCTCTCGGCCTCGCCGGAAAAAATCACGGTCGCCCGGTCCTCATCGGAGATCATCGACGTCACCGACAAGGGCGCGCTGCGCATCGTCGCGCGCGGCCTGGCCAAGAACGCCAAGGACAACGTGCGCATACGGCGCGGCTCCGTGGTCTACGTGCACAAGAACGGCGACCACTGGGAAGTCATCAACATGCCGACCGTCCAGGCCGCCTTCGTTTCGCTGCGCGCCCAGGACGGCGCCGTCCAGTCCATGGTGGGCGGTTTCGATTTCGAGGAAGGGAAATTCAATCGCGTCACCCAGGCGTGGCGGCAGCCGGGCTCGGCGTTCAAGCCCTTCATCTATGCCTCCTCGCTGGAACGCGGCCTGACGCCCGCCACGCAGATTTCCGACGAGCCCTTCGTCCTGACCGCGGCCCAGACCGGCTCCAAGGCCTGGGCGCCCAAGAACTATGGCGGCAAGTACGAGCCCATGCTGACCATGCGCGAGGCGCTGTACAAGTCCAAGAACATGGTCTCCATCCGCATCATGCAGGCGGTCGGCCCCAAATACGTGCAAGACTACCTGACACGCTTCGGCTTCGACCGCGAACGCCAGCCCGCGGTGCTGCCGCTGGCGCTGGGCGCGGGCAGCGTCACCCCATTGCAGCTGGCCGGCGCCTACGCCGTCTTCGCCAACGGCGGCTATCGCGTGCCTCCCTACCTGATCGACTATGTCACCGACAGCGCCGGCAAGGTCATCATGCAGTCCAAGCCCGCCGTGGCCGGCGACTCCGCCGCGCGGGCCATCGACCCGCGCACCGTCTACGTCATGAACGACATGATGCGCGGCGTGGCCACGTACGGCACGGGCGCGCGCGTCCACCGCGAACTCAAGCGCAACGACATCGGCGGCAAGACCGGCACCACCAACGACTCCCACGACGCCTGGTTCGCCGGCTTCACGCCCAAGCTGGTCGGCGTCGCCTGGATGGGCTTCGACCAGCCCCGCTCCCTGGGCTCCACCGAAACCGGCGGCGGCGCGTCGCTGCCCATCTGGCTCAACTACATGCGCCAGGCGCTGAAGAGCCAGCCGCAGATCCCGCCCGGCCCGCTGCCCAGCGGCCTGACCCTGGTCGACGGCGAATACTATTTCTCGGAATTCCCGCCGGGCCAGGCGGTCGCCCGGGTCGGCCTGCCCTCGGCGCAAGACATCCCCGTGGACGGCGGCGGGTCCGACGGCATCGGCAATCTGCTCAATCAACTGACCGGCGGCCGCTCGCAAGGCTTCCCGCAAGAGTCCATTCCGTTCTAACCGGCGGCCCGGCCCATGCGCTATCATTGGCAAGGGCAGCCGCTCATGTTTCACCCACCGGAGCTTCTCATGCAAGCGCCTTACAAACAGACTGCCGTCCATCGGGTTTGGCGCAAGGCCGCCGCCGGCCTGTCCCTGCTCGCCCTGATCGCCGGCTGCGGCTACAAGGGCCCGCTGTACATGCCCCCGCCGCCCGCACCCGACGAATCCCTGGTCGCGCCGCCCACGTCGGGCACCCTTCCCACAACCCCACTCGAAAAGAAAGAATGACCGTAGCTCCGCACTTTCAGCACAAGAACGGCGTCCTGCATGCCGAAGACGTCGCGCTCCCCCTGTTGGCCCAAAAACACGGCACGCCTCTTTACGTCTATTCGCGCCAGGCCCTGCGCGACGCGTGGGAATCCTACCGGTCGGCCATCGGCGACCGGAAAGTGCTGGTCTGCTATGGCATGAAAGCCAATTCGAACCTGGCGGTGCTGCATGAATTCAAGACCCTGGGCGCCGGCTTCGACATCGTGTCGGGGGGCGAGCTGGCCCGCGTGCTGGCCATAGGCGGCGACCCGTCGCGCATCGTGTTCTCGGGCGTGGGCAAGCAGGCCTGGGAAATGAAAGCCGCGCTGGATGCCGGCGTCAAGTGCTTCAACGTCGAATCCGAAGCGGAACTGCTGCAGCTGTCCGCCGTGGCCGATGCCGAAGGCAAGACGGCGCCCATATCGCTGCGGGTCAATCCCGACGTCGACGCCAAGACCCACCCCTACATCTCCACCGGGCTCAAGGACAACAAGTTCGGCATCGCCATCGGCCATGCCCTGACCGTCTATCAGCGCGCCCAGTCGCTGCCCGGCCTGCGCATCGTCGGCGTGGACTGCCACATCGGTTCGCAGATCACGGAAGTCGGTCCCTATCTCGACGCCCTGGACAAGCTCATCAAGCTCATCAAGACCCTGGCGGAACACGGCATACGCCTCGCGCATCTCGACCTGGGCGGCGGCATAGGCATCCGCTACACGGATGAAACCCCCTTGTCGCCCGCGACCCTGCTCGACAACGTGTTCCAGGCCCTGAAGGACAACGGCCTGGAACACCTGGAACTGGTGCTCGAACCCGGGCGCTCGCTGGTGGGCAACGCCGGGGTGCTGCTGACCAAGGTCGAATACCTCAAGCACGGCGAAACCAAGAATTTCGCCATCGTCGACGCGGCCATGAACGACCTCATCCGCCCCACGCTCTACAGCGCCTGGCACGGGGTCGTGCCCGTCGTCCCTCGCGGCGGCGCCGAAGCGCCGCACTACGACGTCGTCGGCCCGGTGTGCGAAAGCGGCGACTGGCTCGCGCGCGACCGCCAGCTGAACATCCAGCAGGGCGACCTGCTGGCGGTCATGTCGGCGGGCGCCTACGCCTTCACCATGGCCAGCCAATACAATACGCGGCCGCGGCCGGCTGAGATCATCGTCGACGGCAAGGCCGACCACGTCGTCCGGCCGCGCGAAAGAATCCAGGACCTTTTCGCCACCGAGACCACGCTGCCAACGGCCTAGGTTCCGCCGGCGCCGAAACACAACGGTTCCATGCAGGCCGGCATGCGATCGATCGCCCTTCCGACGCCGCGGCATAAAGAAATTCAGCCTCCTGCCGTTAAGCAGATGTGGGGCAATCCCTGGCCGTTTTCAAACGAACGGCGGCTGAATCATCGCATAAGAAAAGGGCTGGCCCTATAGATCATGACGGTCTCGACTACAACTCGCAGGAAGCTGGGCAAGAGGGTCGCACACCTCAGAAGCCGCCTGGTTTATTACTTCTCGCTGTATCTGGTTCCTGCGATCATTGTGTTGTGTTCCGTGCTGGCCGTCATGTTCCTTCCGGAACGCTATCCGTCGGCCAACGCTCAGCGGCTCGAGTTCAGGCACGTCCCCGATCCGGCCGCCGCACTGACGCCCGATGACGCGCTGGCGGAGCTGAAAGGCCGCGCGCCGAATCCGGCCCTGCCCGTCGGCTCGCCTGGCTGGCTGCTCATCGGCGCACCCGGCGAGGCCGGCATCACCCACCCCGCGCTGGAAATCCCCACGCGCCTGATCCAGTCCCTGTCCTGCTGGAATGCGCAAGGCATGGAGGCGCTGGGCAGCAGCGCGGAGCCGCGCGGCCCGCAAGGCTCCGTCCGCAACTCCAAGCAAGGCTACTCGGTCGCCCTCGACGGCATCGCCCTGCCGGCCTCGATTCTCTGCCGGGTCACCTTGTCGGAACCCGGCGTGCTTTCCGTCAACCTCTGGAATACGTCCGAGCTGGTCAAGTCCAATCACCGCTATGAGCGCGGCACGGGTCTGCTGGAAGGCGGCCTGCTGACCATGGCGCTTTTCATCGTGGTCATCGCGCTGACGACCAAGACCTGGACCTATCTGCTCCTGGCCGCCTGGCTGGTGGGCAACCTGCGGCTGGGCGCCTACGCCATGGGCTGGGACAACCATTGGCTGGGGCACAGCATTCCCATGGAATGGATGCCCCTCATCCGCCAGGTCACCGTGGCCGCCTATTTCCTGCTGACCTACACCCTGTTCACGCAGTTGTTCCGGAGCGCGCACAACGCCAGCCATCCCCGCCTGCTGCGCGCCGCGCAATGGTCGGGCCTGGTCTTGCTGGCCGGCTCCTTCCTCCTGCCCTACGAATGGTTCGAGCCGCTGATGTGGGCCACTTGCGGCTTCGGCATCCTGATCGCGGCATTCCTGCTGGCGATCAACCTCTACCGCAGCCCGTCCCGGTTCCGGATGTGGCATATCGTGGCCCTGAGCATGGCGCTGTGCGTGATGTTTTCAGGCACGCTCATCGTGCTGTTCGGCCGCACGGAATTCACCGACATCTTCAACGGCGTCGTGGCGCTGCTGCTGTCCAGCGTCACGGTGGCGCTGGCGGTGGCGGAACGCATGCGCGAGGACACCCTGGAGCGCATGCGCGCCCAGACGGAGCTGATCAGCAATTATGCGATGACGCCCATGGGCATGTTCACCCTCGACTCCTCCGGCGTCTTCCTGCGGATGACCCACTCCCTGGAGCAGATGCTGGGCATCTCGATGCGCCACAGCCAGGGCGGGCGCTGGACCGACTACTTCGAGCCGCAGGACTGGATCGCCGTCGCCAGCGCCACGAAAGCCGGCCACGAAGTCGAAATCAAGCTGCTGGATTCCGCCGCCCGGCCGGGCCGGCCGCAACACTTCGTCCTGCAGGCGACCCTGTCGGGCGGCCACATCGACGGCTCGCTGCTGGACGTCACGGCACGCACGCAGACCATACAGCGCTTGCGTTCGCTGGCCGACAACGACCCGCTCACCGAGGTGCTGAACCGGCGCGGCATCGAGAAAGCGGTGGGGCAGGCGCTGGACGACGTCGCCAAGGGCGTGCCCTGCTCCCTGGCCTACCTGGACCTGGAACACTTCAAGCGCATCAACGGACTGTTCGGGCACACGGCGGGCGATGAGGTCCTGAAGCTGGTCTGCGAACGCATCCAGGCCTGCCTGACCGAACAGCAGAAAGTCGGGCGAATCGGCGGCGACGAATTCGTGATCCTGTTTAGCGGGTCCACCGCCGCCGAAGCCAAGGAACTGGCCACCCGGGTCAGCGCCAGCATCAACACGGCAACCTACAACATCGGGGCGCGGGCCTTCCAGATCGCCACCGCCATGGGGGTCGTGGCGCTGCACATGGGCATGACGGTCAAGGACGCCATCTCGGCCGCCGCCCATGCCTGCCGGGACGCCCGCAAGCGCCGCCGGGACGTGATGGTGTACGAGGAGAACTCCCTGGAACTGCAGGAGCACGCGGAAGAGCTCCGACTGTTCGACCAGCTGGAAGGCGGCCATTCGCCGCGCGGCCTGTACCTGGACATGCAGCCCATCATGTCGCTGCACAGCCCCATGGAGTCGCTCAACTTCGAGGCCCTGCTGCGGGTGCGCGACTCCACCGGCTCGCTCATCCCGTCGGGCAAATTCATCGCTTCGGCGGAAGAGAACGGCACCATCACGCTGATCGACAAGTGGGTGTTCACCGCCACGCTGGAGTGGCTGGCCAAGCACGAGAACCGCCTGAAGAACACGCGCTTCGTCAATGTGAACCTCAGCGGCGTTTCCTTGAACGACGAGAAGTTCATCAATTCGCTGTTCAACGTCCTGGAGCGCTACGAGGCCCTGTGCAAGCTGCTCTATGTCGAGATCACCGAAGGCGTCGCACTGCAGGACCTGGACCGCACGCGGCAGTTCATGCTGCGCCTGCGCCGCATGGGAGCCCATATCGCCCTGGACGACTTCGGCGCCGGCTATTCTTCGTTCTCGTACCTGAAGGAGCTGCCCGCCGACGCCATCAAGATCGACGGCGCCCTGATCAAGGACATGATGGCCCACGAAACCAACAAGGCCATCGTGCGCACCATCAGCGAACTGGCCCGCAACCTGGGCATGAAGAGCATCGCGGAATGGGTGGAGGACTGCGACACGCTGGAAGCCCTGAAGGAAATGGGCATAGACTACGTGCAAGGCTATGCGGTTTCCAAGGCGAAGCCGCCCATCGACATCCTGAACGCCGGCTCGATCCTGGATCTGGTGTCCGATCCGGACACCCGGGCCTTCATCATGCGGCAGAGCCGGGAATAGGCCGGCCGCCTTCGATCAACAGGCCCTGGGCTCGGTCAGCAGGGGGCGGCGGACGCTGCGGGGTACCGCCTTGTTGCGCTTGTAGGCGTACATGCGTTCATCGGCGAGTTCCAGCGCGGCTTCCAGCGTGCCGGCTTCGGACTTCAGCGCCATGCCCAGCGATACGTTGACGTTCACCCGGGCGAGCGCCGATTCGAGCCGGGCGATGAGCAGCTGCGCGATGGCCGGGGTGGTGCTGTAGGTGACCACGCCGAATTCGTCGCCGCCCAGCCTGCCCACGGAGTCGGAACTGCGCAGTGCCGACGATATGGTCTGCGCGGTCAGGCGCAGCAAGTCGTCGCCCGCCGAATGGCCGTGGGTGTCGTTGACGGTCTTGAGGAAATCCAGGTCGAACATGACGATGGCGGCATCGGCGCCGGATTTCATGCATTGGGCTTCGATCTGCTTGAGCCTGCGCATCCACCCCGCCCGGTTCAGCACGCCGGTCAGGGCGTCGATGAAGACATCGCGCTGCATTTCGTTGACCAGTTCGTTGGCCACGACCAGTTCTATGCAAAGATCCAGCGTGAACGCGATGCTGCGGGCGCAGGCCCTGACGCGGCGCCAGTCTTCGTGGGTGGCGCCGTCCACCACCGCCTGCTGGGCGACGCCCAGTATGCAGCCGGTGATTTCCTGGCGCTCGTTGTAGAGGTCGAACTTCAGCAGGCAGTCGCCCGCCTGCACTTCCTGCAGATGACCCGTGAAGAACCGCAGGTGTTCGGCGGGATTCAAGGTGCGCGTAAAAAGATGCGCGAGCGCTTTGGATTCCTGCCAGTTGCCGCCCGACAGGGCGCCAAGGGCGTCGACCGAAGGGTTGCCGAATACGCCGGTGCCCACGGCAAGCGGCTGGGCCCCCAGCGCGCCGGACATGCAGGCCCAACCCTGCACGGGAAGAAATTCATTCAGCAGGCGCAGGCTGGCATCGAGTGCATCGATGATCAGGCTGTCTGCGCGGGCTTGTGTATTCGATGCTTTCGGGGCTGCCAACATGGTTATTGGTTTTTATTGCTGCATATCTGGATAGGCCTTCAGAGCCCGCGCGCTACCATGACATTGTATGTCGGCGAGCATCTATCTGTAAATTCTACAATATCCAGATATATATGCCAGCAAAGAATGAGGGCCGCCGGGCCCCATACGGAACCCGGCACCGTCCGCCCCAAGACGGCTTACAGTTCGCCGTAAGAATGCAGCCCGGAAAGAAACATGTTGACGCCCAGGAAGGCGAAGCTGGTGACCAGCAGGCCGGCGAGCGCCCAATAGGCGGCCATGGTGCCGCGCAAGCCCTTCATGAGCCGCATGTGCAGCCAAGCCGCATAGTTCAGCCACACGATGAGTGCCCAGGTTTCCTTGGGGTCCCACTGCCAATAGGTGCCCCAGGCGTCGGCGGCCCACAAGGCCCCGAGTATCGTGGCCACCGTGAAGAACGCAAACCCCACGGCGATGGCGCGGTACATGATGTCGTCCAGGATCTCGAGCGACGGCAGCTTGGCGGCGATGGGGCGGCGGAAGGCCAGAATGATGCCGACGATGATGGCGCCCAGGCCGAAATAAAGCATCCAGGTGGCGGACAGCTTGCCCGAGCTGAACACCAGGGGCTCGGCGCACAGGACGGCGCCCAGCACGAAGAGCGGCGCCAGCTTGCCCAGGGACCGGGTTTCGCCGTGTTCCTTGACCAGGTAGGCGAAGCCGACCATGGCGGCCAGCGAGAAGGTGCCATAGCCGATGAAGTTGGCCGGCACGTGCAGCTTCATCCACCAGCTTTTCAGGGCCGGCACCAGCGGCTGGATCTGGAAGGCGTCGCGGGTGAAGGAATACCACAGCAGGAAGACCACGGCCGAGCTGATGACCATGAGCACGAAACCGCCCAGCGCGCGCGTGGCGTAGCGGCGTTCATAGTACAGGTAGAACAGCGCGGTGATCAGCGCGAACAGGACGAAGACTTCATAGAGGTTGCTGACGGGAATGTGGCCGATGTCGGGCCCCAGCAGATGCCCTTCGCGCCAGCGCACCAGCATGCCGGTCGTGCCGGCGTAGACGCCGCCCCAGGTCAGCACCGTGCCCAGCCAGGCGGCCGTCCGGCTGAAGAACCCCGCCCAGTAACAGACCGTGGCCAGCACGAACAGCGCGCACATCCAGAGGATGGCCGACTGCGAAGAGAACAGGTATTTCAGGAAGAAGACGCTTTCCGCGCGCGTGATGTCGCCCTGGGCCAGACCCGCGCCGCCGCTGTACAGCCAGATGGCGAAGAGCGCGCTGGCCCCGCATGCGATCATGATGGTGCGCAGCGGGCGCCATAGCCAGGCCATCCAGCTCAGGCCCGCGACCGCGCCGCAGAGTATGGCCTTCTCGTAGTAGTCCATGTTGGCGCTGTACGCGCTGAGCGCATAAGCCGCAGCGGCGGTAAGCAAGAGGAAAAAGGCGATGTCGGTCCAGTCGGGCTTGCCGCGCCGGCCACGCGAATCGCCGCTTGCCGTCATGGACGGCTGCCAGCCGGCGGCGTTCGATTGGATGATGGTTTCGGACATAGGAACCTCGTTAAGTGGTGAAGCGCTTGAACGACTCTTTGAAACGCTCGAACTCGTGCGTGAAGTCCAGCGTGCGTTTCTGCGAGGTCATGGCGGCCATGACTTCGCTGCCCCGTTCATGCGGCTTGATCCATACCCAGATGCGGCGATCGCGTATGTAAAACATGGAGAACACGCCGATCACCAGAAACAGGCAGCCCAGGTAGACCGTGTTCTTGCCCGGACTGCGCGCCACCTGGAAGACGCTGGCCTCGACCTGCTCGAACGACTTGAGCGTCATGAACACCGGCGCGGGGTAGTCGGGCAGGTTGGCCAGCCCCAGCAGCGCCATCTGCATCCATTGGTCGGCCGCCTTGCCCTGGGGCCCGTCATAGTCGACTGCCGGACGGCCCGAACGTTCGCGCATCACGTTGCGCAATTCGATGAGCGACAGCTGTATCATGGGCACCGCAAAGCCCAGCACGTTTTCACGGTCACGCTCGGGCACATGTTCAATGATACCGTTGAAACCGGCGCGGCGGAATGTGTGTAGGGCGTTTTCGGCGGCCTTCAGCAGCAGGTCTTCGGGCAGCTCGTTGCCGCGGTTCTTCTGCACGAAACGCTGCACCGCCAGGCGCACCATGGCCGGGTCGGCCAATGCCGCGCGCAAGTCCATGAATTCGGCGACGGAATTTTTCTCGTCCACGGGTATGCGGATGTAGCGATACGGCACGGAGGCCGATTCCCGCACGCCGGCCAGGAACACCGGGACGCCGTCGAGCACGATGGGCAGCATGTAGTTGGTGAACTCATGGGCCTGGCCGTCGCTGCCGATGACGCGGTATTGCACACTGGGTCCGACGTTGGTGAGATGTTCGTTGCGCGCCCCGGCCGCGCTGCCGGTGACCGCCGCCACATGCTCGATGATGGCCTTGGGCTGGGGTTCGGCATTGCCGGACAGATCCTCGACGTTGATGACGCGCAGCCCCGAGAATTCGATCTTGAGGGGGATGCCCCGCCCGTCGCCGGCGACCGTCAGTTCGGCGTCTTTGCCCACCACCCCGTCCAGGTCGAAGGGGCGGCTTGCGGCGCCCACCAGCGGATACCCGACCATCTGCAGCTTGCTGCCGCCGTCGTCGAAGCTGGACTGGTAGACGGTGACGCCCTTGTAGCGCAGCGGCTCGTTGACTTCTATGGTTCGGGAGAACGAAGCGCCGGTGTCGGGATCGGTGACCTCGACCTCGCTCTTGAAGCTGCTGGGCATGCCGGTGGAGTAGTAGTCCACGACGAACTTGTTGAGCTTGAGCGTGAAGGGCAGCGGCTGCACCAGCACGCCGTTCTCGACGCTGATGATGCCGCTGCTGCTGCTGGTGCCCTCCGGGACCAGCATGTTGGCCCGGAAGCTGGGATTCGCAAGGGAAAGCCGCCCGGTCTCGGGGACGTCGGAGATCAGCATGTTTTCGGTGAGCGGAACCTTGCCGCCCAGCCATACTTGCAGGCGCACGGGCAGTTCGCTGTCCAGCAGGCCGCCCACGCAGACCACGACGATGGCCGCATGGGCGAAGATGTACCCCAGCCGGTTGGCGCCGCCCTTCTTGGCCGCCAGCATGACACCGTCGCCGTCATGGCGCAGCTTGTATTTGTAGCCCTGGCCCCGCATCCATTCCTGCACGGCCTCCAGGGTGTCCTGCGCCGGCAGGGCGGAGACCGCCTCGACCCGATGATGAAAGGCGCGCAGGCTGCCGGCGCGCACGTACTCGCGGAACGAGCGCGCGTCCTTGATCATCTTGGGCGCATTGCGCAGCAGGCAGATGGTGGTGGACACGACGAGGAAGCCCATGACCACCAGGAACCACCAGCTGTTGTAGATATGCCAGATGGAAAACTTGTCGAACAGGGCGAACCAGAAGGGGCCGAAGCGGTCGATGTAGGCGTTGGCCGACTGGTTCTGCTGCAGCACCGTGCCGATGAGACTGGCTACACAGATGAACACCAGCAGGCTGACGGCGAAGCGCATCGAGCCGAGCAGTTCGAAGATGTCCGCGCCAAGGCGGCGCCTGGAGATGGCAGTGTTCACGGATGCAGTGTTCATGAAAAAGAGGGGACGCCGAATGAGCCTCCCCTCTTATTTTAGACCGGTTGCGGAAAGATGCCGCAACGGCGAGACGATGATGTTTTAACGCAGGCCGGCGGCGTAGTCGGCCACCGCGGCGATGTCCGCATCGGACATGCGGTCGGCGATATCGTGCATGATGGTGTTGTTGGCGCGGTCGCCGCTGCGGAACAGCTTGAGCTGTTCGGCGATGTAGGCCGGGAACTGGCCCGACAAGCGCGGATAGGCGCCCGGTATGCCCGCGCCGTTGGGCGAGTGGCAGCCCGCACAGGCCGGCACCTTGCGGTCGGGCAGGCCGCCGCGCCAGATGTGCTGGCCGCGTTCCATGGTGGCTTCATTGGTGGCGTTGGCGGCGGTTTCGGGCTTGAGCTGTTGCGTGGCCAGGTATAGCGCGACGTTCTGGCGGTCTTCGGCCGTGAGGGCGGTTGCGAACGCGGTCATGACGGAATTGGCGCCGCCGGGGCCGCGGCGCGCGGGCGGGGTCTTGTCGTCTTTGGGGGTGAAGTCGATCAGTTGCTTGACGATGTATTCATGAGGCTGGCCCGACAGGTTCGGGTTGGCCGGAATGGTGCTGTTGCCGGCTTCGCCGTGGCAGCTGGCACAGGCCAGGATTCCGCGGGCGAGATCACCGTTGAGATAGAGTTGTTCACCCTTGGCGGCATCGGGCTTGGCGCCTGCCGCGTCGGCGGCATGGACAAGTGAAACTACGGAGGAGC